>Ga0315293_10000539_pt1 | contig 35505 bp, 26 predicted proteins | sample YL17G13_20_MG_FD_203071 | JGI IMG/M metagenome (GOLD analysis project Ga0315293, IMG submission 203071) | Sediment microbial communities from Yellowstone Lake, YNP, Wyoming, USA - YL17G13_20 | ecosystem: Environmental > Aquatic > Freshwater > Lake > Sediment | place: USA: Wyoming | collected... | reverse complement strand
CGTAGACCCGTTCGCGTTCCTCCGCCGCGACGATCCCCGTGCGCACATGCCGTTTCCCGGCGGGGAGCTCGTCGATGATCGAGAGATCAAGGTCGCCGTAGACGGTCTGCGCGAGGCTTCTCGGGATCGGTGTCGCGGTCATGACGAGGAAGTGCGGCACGAGATCCCCCTGCCCGAATTTCGCGCGCTGCTTCACCCCGAAGCGGTGCTGCTCGTCGATGACGGCCAGCCCGAGCTGCCTGAATGCGATGACCTCCTGGACGAGCGCGTGCGTGCCGACGACGAGATCGACGCCCCCCGCACGAAGGGCCTCCTGGATCCGAAGCTTGTCGGCCCTCGGCGTCGAGCCGATAAGGAGCTCGATCCTGATCCCGAGCCCCTCGCAGTAGCTCGTCGTCCGCTCGTAATGCTGCATGGCGAGGATCTCGGTCGGCGCCATGAACGCGGCCTGGTATCCCTTCCCGACGGCGAGCATCGTCGCGGCGAGCGCGACGACCGTCTTGCCCGAGCCGACTTCCCCCTGAAGCAGCCGGTTGAGGCCCCTGTTCTCGACGTCCGAGCGGATCTCGCCGAGGACGCGCCGCTGCGCCGTCGTGAACTCGAACGGCAGAGCCGCCAGAAATCTCTCGAGAAGCGGATGCGGCGGCGCGACGGGCGGGCGCTGCCTCTTCTTCGTGATGCTCGAGCGCCTCTCCTTGAGGAGGAGGTGCAGAAAGAAGACCTCCTCGATCTTGAACCGCCTCCGCGCGCGCTCGAGATCGTCGTACCCGTCGGGGTAATGCACCTGCCGGAAGGCTTCCTCCCGCGGAGGAACTCCGAAGGCCTTCATGAGGGCGGGGGTGAGATTTTCGCGGATGTGGCCGGCGCATTTCTCAAAGGCCGCCATCACGATCTTCCGCATCATGCGCTGGGAGATGCCGGCGGTGAGCGGATAAACGGGCACGATTCTCCCCGCATGGAGGAGCGATTCGGTGAGATCCCCCCCGATGACCTCGTATTCGGGGGAGACGATCTGACGCTGGTCGCGGTAGAGCCCGAGCTCCCCGCTCACGACGACGCGCTCCCCCTGCTTGAAATACTTCTCGAGGTAGGGCTGGTTGAAGAAAACGAGGCTCACAACCCCCGTCTCGTCGCCGACGGCGACAGTGAGAATCGTCCGGCCGCGCCGGGCCTTTCGAAGGGAAACCGCGAGGATGGTCGCGATGAAGGTCGCCGGTGCGCCGAGGGAGATCTTTCCGACGGGGACGAGGTCGCGGCGGTCATAGTAGGCCCGCGGGAAATGCGAGACGAGATCCTCGACGGTCGTGATGCCGAGCCGCTCGAGGAGCACCTGGCGGGCAGGCCCCACCCCCTTGATGAACTGGCTGCTTTCCTCGAGCACGCCTCGCTGCCGGTGTCGCGCGTCCATACTATCGTGTTTCCATATTTAACTTGCCAAACCCGTTCATTTCTCTTACATTAATCGAGCTTTTCGGCAATCAGGAGGATATCAGATGTCTAAAGAATGCGCCATATGCGGAAAGCGGCCGATCACCGGACACCAGATCAGCCACGCCCATAACGTGTCCAAGCGCCGGTGGCTGCCCAATCTGCAGAAGATCCGCATCGAGATCAAGGGGAAGCCCCAGACGGCATACGTGTGCGCCCGCTGCATCAAGAGCGGCACCGTGAAAAAGGTGTAAGCGCGCTCTTTTCACGAGGCCCCCGCGGCGGATCCCCGTTCAATCGCCTCGAAGCGTTTGTAAAGTGTTCCGCGACGCACAGGACCCGAGATTCCATCCCACGGGAATGGAGTTTCGGGTCCCTTCTTTTCGTGGGGAAAGCGTTCGTTCACGCCCGCTATCTTAAGCGCCTTTTTCCACGGCAGCCCCCCCTCGACGTGATGCACAATCGCGAGCCCCAGCCCCTCGTCCCCCGTCGAGAAGAGCGCCTGCCGAACCGCCGAGCGTACCGATTTGATCTGCACGCCGAGCCCGAGCTTCCGCAGCGTCTTCTCGAGCTCGTGCTGGCGCCTGACGAGCTCACGCTCGTCCTCCATCGCGAAAAACTGCAGCGGCGTCCACGCCTTGGGAACGAGCGGATTCGCGTGCACGCTGAGGTGTCTCCCGCCGATCACCTCCCTGAAACGCTCCAGGAAGACCCTCGTATCGAGGAGAGCGGCCTCGTCCTCGCCCGGGACGCCGAACAGGAGATACAGGGTGAAATGCGAGACCCCCGCCGCGCGGAGGCGCGCCGCGGCGTTGAAGTAAACCTCGTCCGCCACCTTCTTGCCGAGAGCATAGCGTAGGCGCTCGCTCCCCGACTCCGGCGCGAGGCTCACGCTCGCCGTGCCGATCTCCCCGACGAGCCGGGCCTTCTCGTCGTCGAGATCCTCGGCGCGGAGCGAGCTGAACGAGACGGCGATACCCTTCGATACGAGGAGCTTCACGATCGGCACGAAGTCGGGGTTCGCGGCGACGGCCGTGCTCACGAGACCGATCCTCGCGACCGGGGCGGGAAGCTCGCGGAGCAATCCCTCGAACGCGGCGAGCGGCATGAAACGGAACGGCCGGTAGAGCGACGTCGCCAGACAGAAGGCGCATGCTCCCGGGCAGCCGCGCCCCGACTCGACGAGGAGCGTGTCGGGAAACGCACTCTCGCTCGTGACGACGGCCGACCTCGGAAAACGGGTGAGCGCGGCGGGCTCGCTGAAGCTCACTCCCGCGCGGGAGTATCCCGGCACGAGCATCCCCGGGATTCTTGCGAGGCTCTCGAGGACGGCGCGCGGCTCGCCGGCTCCCTCCCCCTCGATCACCTGGATGATCCCGTCGAGCGTCCCCTCCCCCTCGCCGATCGAGATCGCATCGGCGATCGCCGCAAGCGGCGCCGGGTTCGCGCTTACGGCGGGCCCCCCCGCGATGACGAGGGGCCGGCCCCCGCGTTTCTCCCGGAGCGCGTGCACCCCCGCCCCGTGGAGCATTCGAACCACGTTGATATAATCCTCTTCGTAGGAGATCGAAAGAAAGATGACGGGCTTCGAGGCGAGGGGGGATGCTGATTCAAGTGTTACAGGAGATGTATCAGAAAACACCCTTTCAATGCGTAAGTTACGAGATTGTCGTAGGCCGTGATACAGGAAATGAAAGCCGAGGTTCGCCATCCCGACTCTGTACGGCGCGGGATAGCCCGCCGCGCACGCCGCCGCGTATCGCACCGGCTGAAGAAACGTATCAGTATAGGTTTCCTTTGCCAGAAGCGATCGCTTATCCAGTCTCCCGGATCTCAAAGCGCCTTTACGACGAGGACGGTCATATCGTCGGCCTGCTGGGCGGACCCCGTGAACCGCTTCACGTCTTCGATGATTCTGGTCTTGATTTCCCGTGCCGGGAGCATCGAGGTGTCCATTCTCTCGAGGAGCTTCCTCAAATGAGCATAGTCGTAGAATTCCTTGGCGTTGTTTTTAGCTTCGGTCACGCCGTCGGTGAAAAGAACGAGCACGTCCCCCTTTATGATCCGCATGCTTCCTTCCTCGTACACGGTATCCTGCAATGCGCCGAGCGGCAGACGCGACCCCGTGCTCTCGACGAGGCGGACCGAACCGCCGCTCTTGTACAGCGGATCGAGGAACCCCGCATTCGCATAGGTGAACGTCTTCGATGTCACGTCGAGGGCGGCGAGCCAGAGCGCGGTATAGGTCTGTTCATTCGTTTTTGCGAACAGCGGACGGTTCAATCCCGTCAGCGCCTCGCGGGGGGAAAAGGATGCATCCGCTTTCGACGAGATCATGCCGCTCGACATGACCGCGATCATCGCCGCCTTCATCGCCTTGCCCGATACGTCGCCGATCGCGACGCCGAACTTCGTTTTCTGATCGTTGAGCCAGAAATAGTCGAAGAAATCCCCCCCGACTTCGGCGGCGGGGATGCAGATTCCGGAAATATCGAAGCCTTCGACCGAAGGGTCGGAATGCGGCATGATGGACATCTGCGCATCGTGCGCCGCCTGAAGCTCCGCCTGCATGAGGACGGTCTTCAATCTTCTCCGGTACCAGAGGAGCACGACGACCACGACGGAGAGAATCGCGAGCCCCCTGAACCACCACGTCCGCCAGAACGGCGGGGTTATCGTGATGCCGATCGCCACGCCCGTTTCATTCCAGACGCCGTCGTTGTTCGCCCCCTTGACCTTGAACGCATATTTCCCGGCGGGAAGCGTCGTATATTTCGCGAAGCGCTTGCTCGCATCGGTATAAACCCAATCCTTGTCCAGACCCTCCATCTTGTACGCGTAGAGGTTTTTCATCGGCGCGGTGTAGTCGAGGGCGGCGAATTCGAACGAAAAGACATAGTCCCGGTACGAAAGCTTCAGATGAGACGGGGATTTCTCCAGTTTGACTTCCCGGTTCAGCTTGGAGAAAGACGTGATGACGATCGGGGGAACGTAGGGATTGCTTTTGATATTCTCCGGATAGAAGGCGTTGAAACCGTTTATCCCGCCGAAAAACATCTCGCCGCTCCGGCTCTTGAAATAGGCGCCGGCGTCGAACTCCTTGCTCTGGAGACCGTCCTGCACGCTGTAATTCTTGAATCTTTCCGTTCTAGGATTGAAGCGTGAAAGACCGTCATTTGTGCTGATCCAGAGGTTGCCCTCGTCATCTTCAAGGACTCCGTAGATTGTATTTCTGGCGAGGCCGTCTTTTTCGTCATAGCTTTTGAATGTCCCTTCGGAGCGATCGAATCTGCTCAACCCGCCACCCCAGGTGGCGATCCACATAACACCCACCCTCGATTCGTAGATCGACATTAGAAAATCGTTGCCGATGCTCCGCGGATCGTCGGGATTCGTTCTGAACGCCGTGAATCGCCCCGTCCGCCTGTCGAATCTGTTGAGACCGCCGCCCTGCGTTCCGACCCATAAGACGCCCGAACTATCCTCATAGACCACCCTGACGAAATTGTCGCTCAGACTGGTCGAATCATGCGGATTGTTCCGGTACCGGGTAAACGTCCCCGTTCTTATATCGAATGAGTTCAATCCACCCCCGTTTGTCCCGATCCAGAGCAGATCGTTCCGGTCCTGGAAGATGCATCTGATCTCATCGTGGCTCAGGCTGTTTGGATTGTCCGGATCGTTCCGATATGCGGTGAATTGCCCGGTCTTTCTGTCGAACTTGTCTATTCCTCCGCCATTGGTTCCGAGCCAAAGCATGCCGGAACGGTCCTCCACGATGATTCTCACGATATCATTGCTCAGGCCGTGGGGATTGCTCGGATCATGACGGTAGTGTGTGAATCGGTTGGAACGACGATCGAACCTGTTCAATCCGCCGCCGTGAGTACCGATCCAGAGAATTCCTTCTTTGTCTTCGTAGATTGACCACACGATATCGTGGCTCAGGCTGTTCGGATTGTTCGGATCGCGCCGGTAATGCGCGAATTGTTTTCTCTTCGTGTCGACCTTGTCGACTCCGCCGCCCCACGTCCCGATCCAGAGCACTCCCGATCGATCCTCGCAGAAAGCATAGATCTCGTCGAAGCTCAACGTGAGCTGATCGCACGCATCGTGTTGATACGATTGAAACCGGCCCGTTTTCCGATCAAATCGATCGAGGCCCCCGCCATTGGTGCCGACCCAGAACCCCAAGCGCGTATCTTCGTAGATCGAATACACAGAGTTGTGGCTCAGGCTCTGTGGATCGCCGGGGATGGCGCGATACCGGGTGAATTCATCTCTCTGCGCATCGAACTTGTTCAGTCCGTCCTCGGTGCCGATCCAGAAAACGCCCTCCCGATCGACGTAAAGCGCCCTGACGGCATTATTGCTCAAGCTCCTCGGATTATTGCGGACGGTGCGGTAGCGCTTGAATCGCCCGGCGGCCGGATCGAGTCGATTCAATCCGTCCTCGGTGCCGACCCAGAGAAATCCGGATCTGTCCTCGCATATCTCCCGGATGATGCTATGACTGAGGCTTCCGGAATCATTCGGGTCATGTTTGTATTGGGTGAACCGCCCCCCTGCGCGATCGAATCTGTTCAATCCGTCTTCCGTTCCTATCCACAGCGTGCCATGGCTGTCTTCATAGATCGCCCTGACCATGTTGCTGCTGAGGCTTTGCGGATCGTTCACGTCCGCCATGTAGCGCGTGAATTTCTCCGTTTCGGGATCGTAGCTGTTGAGACCTCCGTTGAACGTCCCGATCCAGATGAGACCCGTGTGACTTTCGCAGAGCGCGAGCACGTTGTTATGACTCAAGCTGTTCGCGTCCTGCGGCTTCTGTCGGATCACGGTGAATTGATATCCGTCGTACTTGTTCAGGCCATCCTGGGTGCCGAACCACATGAATCCCCTGCGATCCTGGATGATGCATTCCACGATGCTCTGCGAAAGCCCCTGCTCGATGGAAAGGTGCTCGAAAATGACCGTCTCCTCCTGAGCGGCACAGGGAGGCGGCGCACCGATCATGCCCACGGCCGCCGCGAAGAGGGAAATGCGCAGAATCGCGCACCAAGGGCGCCGTTTCGATCCGGATGAGCTGGCCGCGCGGTTCATTGATCCAAACTCCTTTTGTACTATTCGGCGGGAAACAACGGGAAGCTCGCCTCAGCGGTTTTCAAGGTTAAGGAGACCGCGGCCGAGAAGATTCCGGGCGAGGACGTTCTCCGGGTCGTGGTCGATGAGCTTTTTCAACAGCTCCTCGGCTTCCGCCTCGCGTCCCTGGTTGCGGAGCGTAAGGGCGAGCGAGAGGTTCGCTTCGCTGTATTCAGAGTTCACGCCGAGGCTTTGGCGGTAGAAACCCTCGGCCGCCTGGAGCTCACCGCGGTAGAACTTGATGTCCCCGAGGATCTTGAAAAGGTCGGCGAAATCGGCTTCGGGCGGATCGAGCATCCGCTCGGCGGCCTCGTAGTCGCCGGTCCGTATCATGATGTGGGCGAGCTTTTCCTTTGCCCGCAGAAAGCGGGGATTGATCTCGAGCGAATGCCTGAAGAAGCGCTCCGCGTCGGCGAGCTGGTTCATACGCAGGTAGCATTCTCCGATGAAGTAGAGAATATCGGCGCTCTCTCCTCCCGCGTCGAGGATGTCTCTCAGAACTCGCATCGCCTCCTCGAGGTTCCCCTCGCGCAGGTGCACGAGCGCGAAGCTCAGGTCGACCGCGCCCTTGTGCTCCTCCCCCTTCATTGCGTCGGAGAGGTATTCGATCGCGCGCGTGCGGTCGCCGAGCGCGTACAGAAGGAGACCGTAGTAGTAGCGCGCCTTGCTGTAGCCCGGCGAGAGCTCGAGCGCCCGCTCGAGGGCGAGCCGCGCCCGGTCGAGCTCGCCGAGGAAGAAATAGGTCGAGCCGAGGAAGCACTGGAGATCGGCATAGTCGGGTGTGATGGCCGCCGAGCGCTCGAACTGTTCGATCGCCTCGCGGTAGTGTCTCTCGTCGAGGAGCGCGATGCCGAGGTAAAAGTGCGCCTCGCCGTAGCGGGGATTGATCGAGATCGCGGCCTCGAGATCGCGGCGCGCTTCCGCGTGCTCCCCCGCGCGAAGGTGCGCGAGCGCAAGCTTGAAGCGAACGTCCGCGTAATCGGGGTGAACCTCGGAGGCTGCCGCGAACGCCCGGGCGGCGTCCTCGAAATTGCCCGTGTTGTAAGCCTCGATCCCTTCCAAGAGGGCGCCGTCGAACTCCGAATCGATCCGGATCATCTGCTTGAGCGCGCTGAGTGGGGGAATGTCGGTCTCGCGCCCCGCGAGGTGGTCGCTCAGGAACTTGCTGATCGGGCTCGGGCTCTCCGAACCCATCTTGAGCGCTTTGGCGAAGATCAGGTCCGCCTCGTCGCGGTCCCCGCGTTCGTAGAGAACGATGCCGAGGTAGCAGATCGCCTCGAAATAGTTCGGGTTGAGCTCGACCGCCTTGCGCAGGCTCGCGATCGCCTCGTCAAGACCGCCGAGCCGGTGATGGATGACACCCATGCGGTAATAGATGTCCGGGTAGGTCGGATTCTCCGCGACCGCCTTCTGGAAGTGGATGAGCGCGTCGTTCGGGTCGCCGGCAAGGAACTTCGCCGTGCCGATGTGGGCGTGCGCTTCGGCGGCGTAGAACATCCCGAGGGCGTAGAGCGGGTCGTTCTTGCCCGCCTTGGGGATCGCCTTCTCGAGCTGCGCCACGGCGAGCTCGTACTTGCCCTCGTTGTAGAGCCTGATTCCGAGCTCGTACTCGGGATTGTTGTTAATGCCGAATATCTTTCCCCATAGGGACACGCTTCGCCCCCCTCGTCAGTCGAGCTGCTTGCGCAAGAACGTCGGGATGTCGAGGTTCGGCTCGTGACAGGCGCCGAAGTTCACCGCGTTGAGACCGACGCCCGTACGCGCGAGATTGCCGATCTCGACCAGCGTGGGCGCCCCGTCGAGATCCCTGATGTTAATGATCTCGGCGCTCTTCGGCTCTGCAAAGACCTCCGGCTCCCGGACCGGCATGATCTCGCGTTCACGAGGCTCGAAACCGGTGGCGATAACGGTGACCTGGATCTCGTCGCCCATTCCCTTGTTCACGACCGCACCGAAGATCACGTTCGCGTCCTCGCCCGCCTCCTGGCTGATGACCGAGGTCGCCTGGGATACCTCATGGAGCGTCATCTTTTCGCCGCCGGTGATGTTGACGAGCACTCCCTTCGCGCCCTTGATCGACACGTCGTCGAGCAGCGGGCTGCGGATCGCCATCTGAGCCGCCTGTATCGCCCTTTCGTCCCCCTTCGCCACCCCGGTACCCATCAGGGCGTCACCCATGCCGCTCATGATAGAACGAACGTCCGCAAAGTCAAGATTTATGAGACCCGGCGTGAGGACGAGATCGCTGATCCCCTTCGTCGCGTGGTGGAGCACGTCGTCGGCCATCGAAAAGGCCTGCGTGAGCGGCGTGTCCTTTCCGACGATCGAGAGAAGTTTGTCGTTCTGGATGATGATGAGGGTGTCGACCTCCTGCTTGAGCTCGAGGATTCCCTCGAGCGCCTGGCGGTGGCGGCGTTTCCCCTCGAAGGTGAAGGGACGCGTCACGATGCCGACCGTGAGCGCGCCCTGCTCCCGCGCCATGCGCGCGACGAGCGGACCCGCGCCCGTGCCCGTGCCGCCCCCCATGCCGGCGGTCACGAACACCATGTCGGCCCCGGAGAGCGCCTCGGCGACGAGATCGGCGTCCTCTTCCATCGCCCGGCGGCCGGTTTCGGGATTGCCCCCCGAGCCGAGCCCCTTCGTCGAGCGGTTGCCGATCTGGATCCGCTTGTGCGCCTTCGAAAGCTCGAGGACCTGGACGTCGGTGTTGATTGCAATAAACTCCACGCCCATGAGCCCCGAGTCGATCATCCGGTTTACGGCGTTACCGCCAGCGCCTCCGACCCCCACCACTTTGAGCTTTGCCAGCTCGTCGAAATCATCGAATTCGAACCGCATGTGTTCCCCCTTCCTCTTAGAACAGGCTCGCTATCCTTCTCACTCTATTAACCATCCACTTGACCCTGTCGACCGCCCCGTCGCCGCCGTGCTCGGCGATCCGGTCGCGGCCGTGGAGCAGAAGCCCGATGCCGGTCGTCCACTCGGCCGAGTCGACGAGCTCGGAGAGCCCCATGAGGTTCGCCGACCTTCCAACGCGAACGGGAAGGCCGAAGACCTCCTCGGCGACTCCCTCCATCCCGCGGAGCTTCGAGCCCCCCCCGGCGAGCACGATCCCCGCGCCGAGCAGCCGGTAGAACGGGTCGCCGCCGACCGCCTTCTTGACCATCGTGAATATCTCTTCGCTCCGCGGCTCGATGATGGCGGCGAGTATCTGCGTACGCACCTCGCGGGGCTCGCGGTCACCGATGCCGGGGACCATGATCGTCTCCTCGTCGTTCGCGAGCGAGGCGAGCGCGAGACCGTGGGAGAGCTTGAGATCTTCCGCGACGGCGGCGGACGTCCGGAGCCCCACGGCGAGATCGTTCGTGACGTTGACCCCGCCCGCCGCGATGACCCCGCTCGCGCGGACCGTGCCGCCGTAGTACAGGGCGTAGTTCGTGACGCCGCCTCCGACGTCGACGACGCAACAGCCCAGATTCATCTCGTCCCTCGTGAGAACGGCGCGCGCCGCGGCGATCGGATCGAACACCATGTCCACGATTTCGATACCGACCTTCTTCGACACCTTGAGCATGTTCTCGAGCGGCATCCCGAGAGCGGTGACGATGTGCACGTCGGCCTCGAGCCGCGTCGCCGACATGCCGACGGGATCGTGGATGCCGGTCTGGTTGTCGACGACGAAGTCCTGGGGAAGGCTGTGCACGATCTCCCGATCGAGGGGAAGCGTGATGCTTCTGGCGGCCTCGGTGACCTTGTCCACGTCCCTGGCGCAGACCTCGCGGCGCGAGGTCGGTATCGCGATCACGCCGCGGCTGTTGAAGCTCTTTATGTGCGGCCCCGACACCCCCGCGCAGACCCCGCGGATCTCGACGCCTGCCATCCGCTCGGCCTGCGACACCGCGGCGCGGAGACTGTCGGCGGCCTCGTCCATGTTGACGACGACGCCCTTCTTGATTCCCTCGGCCGGGGCCGAGCCGGCGCCGATGATGCGCGTCTCCCCCTCGGACGTGAACTCGCCGATCAGAACCGCCACCTTCGTGGTTCCCATATCGAGACCGACGACGAAATCGGAGGACATAGGTTTGGTCTCACCTCGCTTACATGACCTCAGCGCACAACCACCTGGCGATCAAAACGGAGATCAATGAGTTGTGGAAACTGCTCTCGATCGTTCAAGATTCCGAATACCGTTCTCAGCTTGCGGACCCTGTTCGCGTAGTCGTCGCGGCCGAGCCTGACGACGGTTCCCGTTCCCATCCAGACGAGATCGACGTCGTCGCCGTCGATGTGGATCTCGGAAAGCTGCTTCGCGGGCGAGAAGCCGAGATCCCTGAAGAGCGTGAGGACCTCGATTGCCCGCTCGATGCCCCGCGCGCCCTTCCGGGCGCACAGATCCCGATGATCGATGCCCGTGATCACGGGAAGATCGACGTCGGCGCTCCCCGAGCGGCGCGGGATGATGACCCCGTCGCCGTCGACCTCGATGATGTCCCCCGCGATGAGGAGCGCAACCGGCTCGCGCTTGACGAGATAGCATTCGAGCGTGTGCCGGAAGCGGCGCTTGAAAACGACGTCCTGCACCTCGGGAAACTCGAGGAGCCGCGTCCGCGCCCCGGCGACGGATACGGTGGCGAGGTTCTTGCCGAGGAGGAGCGTGCGAACGCGCTTCAGGGAATCCCGCGGAATAGCGCCGCAGCCGTGGAACTCAACGTCTGTGATGACGAAGACCCCCGGCCAGAAGGCGATGCACGCGGCCGCGGCGATGATGCCCGCGGCGAGCGCAAGCAACGTTCTCGGGATTCGAGGTTTCGGCGTCGCCTCCCGCGCGGCCATTCCGTGAGCTTCCCAGAACTTCATCGCTTCTTCACCGATCCCTTTCTCGCAGGCGCGCCTTCGCCGGAGAGTTCCTCGTCGAGCAGCTCCTCGCCGAGCCGGAAAATGTTTCCCGCGCCGAGCGTGACGACGATGTCCCCCGCGCGAATGCTGTCCCGGACGGTTGCCTTGAGATTCTCCCAGCCGCTCACGTAGGCGGCCTGGGGCTTTCCCTCCCGCACGACGGCGCGATAGATGAGCTTCCCGGTGACTCCCTTGATCGGCCGCTCCCCCGCCGGGTAGATGTCCGTGATGAAGAGCTCGTCCGCATCGCGGAACGCGCCGCCGAACTTGTCGTGCAGGTCCCTCGTGCGCGTGTAGCGATGCGGCTGAAAGACGACGACGACGCGCCGCCGGTAGTTCTCGCGCGCGGTTCGGATCGTCGCCGCGATCTCGGTCGGATGATGACCGTAGTCGTCGACGAAGAGAATGCCCCCCCGCTCCCCCTTGATCTCGAAGCGGCGCGCGACCCCCTCGAACGCGGCGAAGGCGTTCTTGAGATGGCGCGGCGCGATATCGAGCTCCTCGGCGAGGGCGCAGACGCTCAGCGCGTTGAGCGCGTTGTGAAAACCGGGAACGCACAGGTGGAGCCGCCCGCGGCGCTTTCCGTGCACGGTGTACGAGAACACGCTCCCCCCCGAGCCCGACTCGAGGATCGTGCCGCGCACGTCGGCCTCCGCGCCGAATCCGTACGTCACGATCCGCCGCTCGATGCGCGGGAGGATGGTCCGCACCTTCGGATCGTCGATGCAGCAAATGACCGCGCCGTAGAAGGGAATGCAGCGCGAGAACTCGACAAAGGCGTCGTAGATCGCGTCGAGGGTGCCGTAGAAATCGAGATGCTCGGCGTCGATATTCGTAATGATGCCGAAGACGGGGGTGAGGTGCACGAAGCTCCCGTCGCTCTCGTCCGCCTCGGCGACGAGGAGCTCCCCCTGGCCGAGCCGAACGTTTGCCTTGAGGCTCTTCACGCGCCCGCCGACGATGATCGTCGGATCGCACCCCGCCTCCTGGAGGACCGCCCCGACAAGGGAGGTGGTCGTCGTTTTGCCGTGGGCGCCCGCGACGGCGATCCCCGTGCGGAAGCGCATGAGCTCGCCGAGCATCGAGGCGCGCGCGATGACGGGGATGCCCTTCTCGCGCGCCGCGACGACCTCGGGATTGCCCGCGCTGACAGCCGAGGAAATGACCACGACGTCGCACCCGGCGATGTTCTTCGCCGCGTGTCCGGCCTGTATCTTCGCGCCGCGCGAGGCGAGGCGCTCGGTGACCGGGCCCTTCTCGAGATCGGAGCCGCTCACCGTGAACCCGAGGTTGAGGAGAATCTCGGCGATGCCGCTCATCCCGACGCCGCCGATCCCCACGAAATGGATGTGCCGCGTTTTGCCGAGCAATGCGCTCCTTGTGCGGTTTCCGCGCGCCGTATGCCGAAACCCGTTACTCATTCCTCGATCCTCCCGCGTCGAGTCGAGACCAGCGCGAGCATGTCGTCCACGATGAGCTTCGCCGCGTCCCGCCGCGCGACCTTCCCGAGGGAGCGCTTCATCGCGGCGAGCCGCGCCGGATCGGCGAGGAGCGGATCGAGCGCGGCGGCGAGCGTGTCCCTCGTGAGCTTCGAATCCTCGATGACGATCGCCCCTCCCGCATCGGCGAGGAAAGACGCGTTGTAACGCTGATGGTCGTCCGCGGCGTGCGGGTACGGCACGAGGATCGAGGGAAGGCCCACCGCGGCGATTTCGGAGACGCTCAGGGCGCCCGCGCGGGCGAGCGCGACGGAGGCGGCGCCGTACGCCCGGTGCATCGCGCCGATATACGGCCTGACGAAGCAGCGAGGCGATTGCGCGCCGAGACGCTCCATCACCCATGCGTAGTCCTGCTCTCCCGTCTGGACGATTCCCTGCACGTCCGCTCGGGCGAGGAGGTACTCCGTTGCGGCATGGTTGAGCGTGCGCGCCCCCTGGCTCCCGCCGAAGACGAGGAGCACGGGCCCCGCGACTGCGAGCCCGAACTCGGCGCGCGCGTCGATCGAATCCGCCGCTGCGACATCGGCTCGGAGCGGGTTTCCCGTGACGACGAGACCCCGGTGATTCCCGAAGTACTCCGACGCCTTGGCGAATCCGAGGTAGATCCGCCGAGCGCACCGCGCCAGCAGGCGGTTCGTGAGCCCCGGGATCGAATTCTGCTCCTGGATCACGATCTTCTTCCTGAGAAACGAGGCGGCGAGAACGACGGCCGCGCTCGCGTAGCCCCCCGAGCCGAACACGATGTCGGGCTTGAAACGCGAGAGCAGCGCGAGCGACTGGAAGAATCCCGCCGCGATGCCCGTCGCGTTGCGCACCCTCGCGGCGGTTCCCTTTCCCCGCACTCCCCTCGCCGAGATATAGCGGATCTCGTAGCCGGCCGCGGGGACGAGCGTGCCCTCGAGCCCGTACCGCGTCCCGATGAAGAGCGTCTCGAGGCCGTTCACCCGTGCGCGCAGCTCGTCGGCGACGGAAAGGGCGGGGAGAATGTGCCCCCCGGTGCCTCCTGCCGCAAATGCGATTCTCATTGCCGGCGCGTTCCTTTCTCCCGCCGCGCTACGCGCGCTTCGCGTAGACGCTCTTTGCCCCGCGCTTCAAACCAAACAACCCGACGTTCAGCTTTCGTTCCTTCCCCTCGAACGAGATACTGGCGAGAATGCCGATCGCGGCCAGCGAGGCGACGAGCGAGGATCCGCCGTAGCTGATCAGGGGAAGCGGCAGACCCGCCGTCGGTATGATGCCCGTCGTCATCGCGATATTGATTATCGCGGACATGAAAATGAGGAGTCCGAGACCGAGCGCAAGGACATACCCGAAGGAATCGGGGGCGCGCCGCGCCGTCCGCACCGCGCGGCGGAGCATGAACACGAAGACGAGGAGCACGGCGATCGTCCCGACGAGACCGAGCTCCTCGCCGATAATCGAGTAGATGAAATCGGTGTGCGCGTCGGGAAGGAAGCGATACTTCTGATGTCCCCGCCCCGGCCCGGCCCCGAGGAGCGAGCCCGACCCGAGCGCGATGAGCGACTGATCGATCTGGAAATTCGTCGTGCTCCCCGCCCCACCGCCGAAGCAGTCCCTGAGACGGGTGACCACTTTCGAAACGCGCACGAGGAAGGGCGCCGCCGCGGCGAGAGTCCCGAGCCCGAAGAGCACGAGGTGCTTCATCCGGCATCCGGCGACAAAGAGAATGACGTACGCGAGCGCGACGATGAGAACGGCGTTCGAGATATTCGGCTGGAGCGCGACCATGACCGCCATGGCGAGCGCCGTCCCCACGAGCGGGAGAAAGCCCGTTTTGAAATCCCTGATGCGGTCTCCCCACTCCGAGATCTTCGCCGCGAGGAAGACGACGAGGGCGATCTTTGCCGCCTCGACGGGCTGGAAGTCGAAAATCGCGCGGTTCGATCCCCGGACCTCGGTGCCGATGACGAGCACGGCGCCGAGCAGCACGAAGGCGGCGACGAGCAGCTTCCCCGCGAACTTCTGGTAGAGGTGATACGGCACCTTCATGAAGAGGATCATGCCGCAGAGCCCGAGCGCGGCGATGATGAGCTGCCGGTGGAAGAAGTAGAAATGGGGGCCGCTCAGGCGCTGGAGCTTCACCATCTGGCTCGCCGAGGCGATCATAACGAGTCCGAGCACGACGAGCGCGACCGTCGCGAGCACGAGCTTGAGGTCGTACCTCCCCCGTTCGGTGATTTCGGCTATTTCTGCAATTCTCTCACGCATTGGGCGAACACCTCTCCCCGGTGCTCAAAATTCCTGAACATGTCGAAGCTCGCGCACGCGGGCGACAGAAGCACGAGCTCCCCCGGCTGCGCCGTGCGCGCCGACGTCTCGACCGCCTCCTGCATCGTCGCGGCCCGCGCGATCGGCACGACCGAGCCGAGCGCCTCCTCGATGAGCGGCGCCGCTTCGCCGATCGTTACGATCGCCTTCACGTGCGTGAGGAGCGCAATGAGCTTCGTGAAATCCCCGCCCTTGTCATGGCCGCCGAGGATGAGGACGGCGGGGCGATCGAGCCCCTTCAGGGTCATCATCACGGCCTCGACGTTCGTGCCCTTCGAATCGTTGTAATAGGCGACTCCCCGCACGGTCGCGACCTTCTCCATCCGGTGCGGGAGCCCCCTGAATTCCGAAAGAGCCCTTCGACATGCCCCCGCGGGCACGTCGAAGGGCGTGAGCGAAGCGACCGCTGCCAAAGCATTCTCCACGTTGTGGAGTCCGATAACCCCGAGCTGGCTGCGCTCGAGGAGTGTTTCCGACGTTCCGCCGCGCGAGCGGACGAGGCGCTCACCGTCGAGGAAGATGCCGCCGTCGACGGGACCGGCGGACGAGAAGGGGACGGATTTCCCCGGGAATCCCGGCGCGATCGCCGCGCAGCGCCGGTCGAGCGCGTTGTAGAAGAACGTATCCCTACCGTCGCAGTTTTCGATGATACGCGCCTTGAAACGGTAGTAGTCCTCGACGTCGTGGTACCGGTCGAGATGGTCGGGGGTGAGATTGAGGATGCCGGCGACCTCCGGGTGAAAGACCGAGATCGTCTCGAGCTGGAAACTCGATATCTCGAGGACGAAGACGTCCTTCGGTCCGAGATCCTTCGCGACCGCGCAGAAGGGAAGCCCCACGTTGCCGCAGACGATCGCCTTGAGCCCCGACGCGCGCAGGATCTCGCCGATCATCGTGACGGTCGTCGATTTGCCGTTCGTGCCCGTTACGCCGATGAGGCGCGCCTTCGCGAAGCGCGCGCCGAGCTCGAGCTCGCTCGCGAGCGCAATGCCGCGCGAGCGCGCCTCGAGCATGAGCGGGTGATCGATCGCGATGCCGGGGCTCACGATGATCTCGTCGACGGCGTCGAGGAGCTCCGGACCGAAGGCCCCGAGACTGACGCGCGCCCCGGCGAGATCCGACGGGACCTCCACGCGGGCGTTCTCGTCCGCGCCGCTCACGACGGCGCCTTCGGCGCCGAGGAGCCGCATCGCGGAGACGCCGCTCCTCGCGAGCCCGAGGACGAGCACCTTTCTCCCCCGGTACCGTTCTGCTGCATGTGCTGCGGCCATATGCTCTCCCCACCTCGCGCGGACGTTACTGCAGTTTGAGCGTGCTTATGCTGAGCAGCGCAAGGAGCGCCGCGATGATCCAGAACCTGACGACGACCTGCTCCTCCCCCCATCCCTTGAGCTCGAAGTGATGGTGGATGGGAGCCATCTTGAATATCCGCTTACCCGTGAGCTTGAACGAGGCGACCTGCAGGATCACGGATACCGCCTCGGCGACGAAGATGCCGCCGATGATAAGAAGGAGCAGCTCCTTCTTGAGGAGCACGGCGACCGTGCCGAGCGCTCCGCCGAGCGCGAGCGATCCGGTATCCCCCATGAAGATCTGCGCGGGGTGCGCGTTGAACCAGAGAAAGCCGAGCGCCGCCCCCACAACCGAGAGGCAGTACACGGTGAGCTCGCCGCAGCCGGGCATGTACGGGATATTGAGGTACCCGGCGAACGTCTTGTGGCCGCTCAGGTACGCAAGCGCGGCGAACGCGAAGAAACTGAAGGCGGATGCGCCCGAGGCGAGCCCGTCGAGGCCGTCGGTGAGGTTTACCGCGTTCGACGACCCCATGATGACGAGTATCACGAGCGGGATGTACAGAAACCCCCACTCGATGTAATAGTTCTTGAGGAACGGCAGGGCGCTCTGCGTTGCGCCCTCGCGAACGAGCGGGTGCATGTAGAGGAATACGCCGAGCGCGGCGCCGAAGATGAACTGGCCGAGGAGCTTGTAGCGCCCGACGAGGCCCTTCTCGGTCTTCTTTACGACGCGCAGGTAATCGTCGACGAATCCGATGAGCCCCGTCCAGAGCGTAACCACGATCGCGACCTGGATGTAGGGATTCGCGAGATTGCCCCAGAGCAAAGTCGGCACGACGATCGCGGTGATGATGAGGAGGCCGCCCATCGTCGGCGTGCCTTCCTTCTCCTGGTGGCGCTCGGGCACCTCATCGCGGATTCGCTGACCGATCTGCACCGCGCGGAGCCAACGGATGAAGCGCGGCCCGAGGATGAAGCAGATGAGGAGCGCCGTGACCATCGCGTACGCGGCGCGGAAGGTGATGTACCGGAACACGTTGAAGGCGAAGAAATAATCCCTGAGCGGATAGAGGAGCCAGTACAGCATCAGTCGACCCTCCGCCGCGCGGCGCCGCGTGCCTTCTCGACCGTATCGATGATCTTTTCCATATGCATGCCCCGCGAGCCCTTCACGAGAACGGCGTCCCCCGGCGCCACGAGATCGTTCAGGTACCGGGCGAGCGCGTCGACGTCGAGAAAATGAGTGATGTGCTCGGGCGACTTCCGCTCGCCGGCGGCGGCGCGGTTCAGTTCGACCGTCTCCGCGCCGATCGTCAAGATTCCGTCGACCTTCGCCCGGCCACAGAAGACGCCCGCCTCGCGGTGGAGATCCTCGCTCATGTCCCCAAGCTCGAGCATGTCGCCGAGCACAAGCCAGCGCTTCCCCGCCGCGGGAATCTCCAGGAACGCCTCCACCGCGGCGCGCAGTGAGGCCGGATTCGAATTGTAGCTGTCGTCGAAAAAGAGGATGCCGCCGAGATCGATGAGCGCCCCTCTTCCCGGATTGACCTTCGCGTCGAGGATAGCCGAGGCGATCTCCTCCGGCGGGACGCCGAGCTCCAGGCCGACCACCGCGGCGGCCGTCGCGTTGAGCACGTGGTGCTTCCCGTGACGCGCGACCTCGAGGGGAATATCCCCCACGCGGAAGCGGTAGCCGCATCCCTCGCGCTTCTCGAGGTTCGTTATGCGGCGGTCCGCGTCTTCGGAGAATCCGAACGTGACCGTGCGCGCCTTCGTGCGCTCCTTGAGAAACTCGATGAACTCGTCGTCCGCGGGGAGCACGGCGGTTCCCCCGCTCGGGAGCGCCTCGAGGAGCTCCGCCTTGGCGGCGGCGACTCCCTTGAGCGAGCCGAAGAACTCAAGGTGCGCGGGACCGATGTTCGTCACAACCCCGATATCGGGGCGCGCGATGCCGGCGAGCGTCTTGATCTCCTTCTTATGGTTCGCCCCCAATTCCGTCACGCAGATCTCTTCGCTCCCCGCCATCCCGAGGATCGTGAGGGGAAGTCCGATGTGGTTGTTCAGATTGCCCGGCGTCGCGTGCACGCTGAAGCGCCGCGCGATGACGGCGGCGACGAGATCCTTCGTCCCCGTTTTTCCCGTGCTGCCGGTGATCGCGATCACGCGCGGGTTCACGAGACCGCGGTACGCCGCGGCGAGCGCCTGGAGCCCCGCCAGCGTGTCCGCCACAGCGAATACGACGGTCCCGCCCGCGAGCTTCACCGCGTCGGCCTTCCTGCCGGACGAGACGAGGAGCGCGGCGGCGCCCTTCTCGACCGCGTCCCGAAGGTAGTCGTGCCCGTCGGCGTTCTCCCCCTTCAGAGCGACGAAGAGCCGGTGCTCGCACCCAGCCCTCGTATCGATCGAAACGCCCTCTATCACGCCCGCTCCCGGATCCCCGCCCCGGTATCCCGCGGCGGCGAGAGCGCCGGCGACCCATCGCAGATCAACCCTGATGTCCCACCTCCAGAGCTTCGAGCGCCTCTTCAGCCTCGCGCGCATCGTTGAACGGAAGGCGCGCACCCCGCACAATCTGCTCGTTCTCATGCCCCTTTCCCGCGATGACGACGAGGTCCCCCTCGCTCGCGGTTTTGATCGCCTCGCGGATCGCGGCGCGCCGGTCCCTCACGACGCGGACGTTCGCCGCGCTTTGACCGATGCCCTCGAGTATCTCCTTCACGATCCGGTCCGGATCCTCCGTACGCGGATTGTCGTCCGTGACGAAGACGATGGTGCTGAGCCGTGCGGCGATCGCACCCATCATGGGACGCTTTCCCCGGTCCCGGTCGCCGCCGCATCCGAACACGGTCACGATTCTTTTCGGTTGGAGTTCTCTGCAGAAATTGAGCACCTTCTCGAGCGCGTCCGGCGTGTGCGCGTAGTCGACGACCGCCGTCGGTCCGCGCCCGATGGAGACGACCTGAAAGCGCCCCGGCACCTGCGCCGCTTTTTCGAGCCCGGCCTTGATCTCGCCCACGCCGACTCCGAGCGCATGCGCGCATGCCGCGGCGGTGAGCGCGTTGTATGCCGAGATCGTCCCGAGGAGCCTGAGCACGAGTCGGGTGCGCGCGGCACCCGTGACGAGATCGAAGCGGGTCCCCTTGAGATCGGCCTTGAGCCCCTCCGCGCGCACGTCCGCCGGGGCCGAGAGACCGAACGACACGCGCCGCCCCGCGAAACGCTCCGCGACGCGCGCGACCTCAGGGTCGTCGGCGTTGTACACGAACGTGCCCGGCTGTTTCTTCCGTCCCGGCTCATTCAATGTGCTGATGAAGATCTCCTTCGCCTTGATATACTCTTCGAACGTTCCGTGGTAGTCGAGGTGGTCGCGCGTCGCGTTCGTGAACGCGCCGGTGTCGAATTCGAGCCCCGCAATCCTCCCCTGCGCCGCCGCGTGCGAGCTTACCTCCATGACCGCCGACCGGCAGCCGCGCTTCACGAAACCGGCCAGCGCGCGGTAGAGGTCGACCGGCCCCGGCGTCGTGTTGCGCGCCGGGATGAGCTCATCGGAAACGCCGTAGCCGATGGTGCCGATGATGCCGCACGGACCGTGCGCGATATCGAGAATCGAGCGCAGGAGAAACGCGCTCGACGTTTTGCCGTTCGTGCCCGTGATGCCGGTGAGCGCGAGGCGCGCCACCGGATCTCCGAAGAACCGCTTCGCCATGAGCGAGGCGGCAAGCGACGAATCCTCGACGACGAGCGTCGGACGATCGCTCCCGACGGGCCGCTCGACGACGAGCGCCGAAGCGCCCTTCCGCACAGCCTCCTCGACGAAGGCATGCCCGTCGGCCGCATGCCCCTTGATCGCAATAAAAACGTCTCCCGGCTCGAGGGACCGTGAGTCGGTGACGATACCGGTCACCTCGACGTCGCGAAAGCCGGGGCGGCTCTTCGTTTCAATTCCCTCGGAAAGATGCGAAAGCTTCACCAACGAGCTCCGTCCGCTACCTGGACCCCTTCGTTCAGCTCCGTGCCGCTGCGCGGATTGCAATAGAGAATCACCCGGACGGCCCGGGATATGAGCGCGCCGGCAGCCGGATCCTGTCTTTCGACGACGCCGAAGCCGCGCACGACGCAGTCGAGACCGCACCCGAGGAGCAGCCGGCGGGCCTCGCGGATCGAGAGCCCCGCGACGTTGGGGACGCTCTGCGCCCCCTTCCGCTCATTCTCGACGGTGCGGACCATGAGCTTGATCTCCTCTCTCCGGTCCACGAACGTGCCCGGATCGGGAGTCTGGGAAAACACGATCCCCTTGACCTTGGGGCACTGGATCGCGAGCCCGCAATCCGCGGCGAGGTCCATCGCCGCGTCGGTCGTGAGCCTGAGGAAGCTCGGTACCCGCTTGGTGCCGCCCCGCTCGTTTGTCCCCGCGATATTCGCGGCGCCGCCCGAATCGTAGAAGAGATCGGTCGAGAGGTTGATTCCCTCGATGATCTTGCTGAAAACGATCGCGGAGGATTCTCCGCCGTAGTACGAGTGAACGTCCGGCTCGTCGAGAACGACGAGGCACACAACCCGGGGATTCGCAGCGGGCGCGAAGCCGATGAAGCTTGCGACGTACTTGCCGGACTGGTAAGAACCGTTTATGGCCTTTTGCGACGTGCCGGTCTTTCCCCCGACGGGAATCCCGTTTACCGAAGCCTTCACTCCCGTGCCCTTGAGAACAACGTCCTTGCAGAAGTCCTGCATGGTTTCCGCGGTGCGCTCCGAGAAAACGCGCCGGACCGCGGCGGGGGAGTATTTCGCGACGACCGATCCTTTTCCGTCCCGCGCCTCGAGGGCTATACGGGGAACGAGGAGATTCCCGCCGTTCGCGAGCGCGCCGTACGCCATCGCCATCTGGATGGCGGTGACGCCGATCTCGTGGCCGATCGCGATGCTCGGGAGCGACTGCGGCGTCCAGGCGCCGGGCTCGCGAAGCTTTCCGCGCGACTCCGCCGGCAGATCGACACCCGTCCGCCCGCCGAAGCCGAAGCGCAGGATGTAGCGGTAGAAATCCTCCTTGCGCATGCCGAGCGCCGCCTTGATCGTGCAGATGTTGCTCGAGAGGACAAACGATTCCTTGAAGGTGAGCCAGCCGTACTCGTGGGTGTCGTGGATCGTGCCGAAATCGAAGTGTGCCAAGCCGTTCTCGCCGTAAAAGGCGTCGTAGGGATCGACCTTCCCCGTCTCGAGAAGGTACGAGTCGGTGATGAGCTTGAAGGTCGAGCCCGGCTCGTAGATGCCGTTGATCGAGTGCAGCGCGAAGCCGTCGATCTGATTCGCGTCGCGCGAAACCTCGCGGGGCGGCCTTTCTGCAACGGCGAGTACGTCCCCCGTCGTCGGCTCGACGACGATCGCCATGCCCCCCGCCGCACCGTAGCGGTCCACCGCCTGTTCGAGCTCGAAATCGACGATCGACTGGATCCGCATGTCGATCGTGAGGTAGAGATCGTTGCCGTTGCGCGGCCTGCTTCCGGGCGCGTTCACCGGCTGAAAACCCTTCGGGTCGCCGGGGACCTGGCTCTTGAGAAGCACGCCGTCCTCGCCGGCGAGAACGTGCTGAAACGCGAGCTCCACCCCGGCCGTTCCCTTCCCGTCCGCGTTGATCGCGCCGACGAGCTGAGGAGGCATTGCTTCAAAAGGATAGAGGCGGTCGTGGTTCGAATCGATGCCCACGCCGGAGAGCAAGGAGAGCTTGGAAACCTGATCCTCTGTCAGGTGGAGGTCCTTGCCGAGCGGGATATACGACGCATCCCTTTCCTTTACAATCCTTCGGCGTAGCTCTTTCTTCGACATGTCGCACGCATCGGCCAGACACGCGACCGCCTTTCCGTTGTCCCCGGCAAAATCCTTCGGCGTCACCCCGACGGTGTAGGTCCAGTGCGTCACGGCGAGCGGGTAGCCGTTCCGGTCGAAGATGTTTCCCCGCCGGGCGGGGATCCGGACCTTCACGTACCACTGCCGGTTCGCCCTCGCGATGTACTTTTCGTGATTGATGATCTGGACGTCGACGAGCCGGTAGGCGATGACGCCGACGATCGCCGTGACGGCGACCGACAGGACGTTCAGACGGTGTCTCGAAAACAGGTCGCTCATCTCGTTCCCGGCTTGTTGAATGGGGTGAATTCCAACAGGTTCTCTATCTTCGCTTGCGCCCACGAGGGCTCTCCGTGGACCGACTTCGCGTCGAAGCGCAGCGCGAGCCGCCGCACCTCGTCGGTCGCGCCCGCCCGCAAGCCGAGCCCCTGCGCCATCGGGATGATCCTTCCCGGAGCGGAGAGCTCGTTATAGGCGGCCATAAGCCTGACGTTCGTGTCCCTGAGCGCGTCGACCCGCTTACTCGAGGCGACGATGTCGTTCGAGATATTGAAGAAGTAGACATGGAGCGATATGTAGAGAAGCACGAGGCTCGAGAAGAACCCCAGGATGAGGAGAAAGGTGAGCGGCGTGATCCGTCCTCGGAGTGCGCGCTTCACGATGGTGTACAGTCCCGAAGGATAGCCGGTGTTCGCGTTCATATTACAACCTCTCTGCGGCCCGGAGCTTTGCGCTCCGCGCCCGCGGATTCCGTTCGACCTCTTCCGGGGACGGCCTCACGGCCGACCGCGTGACAATCGTAAGCCGCGGGATCTTCCCGCAGCGGCATTCCGGAAAATCCTTTGGACAGGTACAGCCCTGCTCCTCCTGCCTGAAGAACCGTTTCACGATGCGGTCCTCGAGCGAGTGGTAGCTGATGATCACGATCCGCGCGCCGGGATTCGAACGCTCGACCGCCTGCGGCAGAAAGGCCGCGAGGCTCTCGAGCTCTCCGTTCGCCCAGATTCGCAGCGCCTGGAAGACCCTCGACAGCGTGCCGTTCACGTCCTGCCGCGGCGCGGCCTTCGCAACCGCTTCGCGCAACTGCAGGGTCGAACCCATTCCCCGCGAGTCCCTCGTGCGCACGATCTCCCGCGCGATGGCCCGGGAGCGCCGCTCCTCCCCGTACTCGCGGAGCACACGCGCGAGCGATCGCTCGTCGGACGAGGCGATAAACTCCTCCACCGATTGCCCGTCCTCCCCCATCGCCATGTCGAGGGGCCCGTTCGCGAGGTAGCTGAATCCCCGCGTCGCGTCGGAGAGCTGGTACGTCGATATGCCGAGGTCGAGGAGAAATCCGTCCGCGTTCCTCCCGCCGAGCGCGCGCGCGATCTCGCGGAAGTTCGCGCAGACGAGCTTCACGCGCGCTCCGAAGGGCGCAAGCCGCGCACGCGCCTCTTCGATCGCACCCGGGTCGCGATCGATCCCGAGCACTTCCGTCGACGCTCCGCTCCTCTCGAGGATGAGCTCCGTATGCCCCCCCGTTCCGGCCGTTCCGTCCACAAAGAGCCCCGCGCCCCGCGCGAGGAGAAGCTCCACGGCCGTTTCCGCCAGAACCGGTGTATGTCGTACCGTTGGCATTATTCATATCACTCGCTGCCCGCCGGAGCGGCGGGCGTCGGGGTGCCGAGCTTCCCGCGCTCGACGACGAGATATCTGAGCGCCTTCCGCCAGTCCGGATAGACCGGGATGACGTTCCGTTTCGTCACGAACGCGAAGATGCCGAGAACGTAATCGCTGAGCCCGCTCACGAGCACGCGCTCTCCCTCGGGGTAGCCGTCTTCGAGAACGTTGAAGGCGCGGAAGTCGACATGCTCGACGTTCTCGAAATCGAGGATGAAGCATCCACGATTCGAATCCTTCGTTCCTTTGAGGGAGCTGAGAAGCATTTCGGCGTCCTCGCGCTCGACGACGCCTGATAGCTTCCAGAGGCCGATGCCTCCCTTATCGCTCTGGTATATCTTCACCCGCGTCCGCCTTAAAGCTGCCATGGCCCGTTTTGATATGTATCGTCGGCGTCCTTCATGATTTTCTCGAACTCTTCCTGCTTCCACACTTCCATGTGGGTCAGCCCTCCGACGACGACGAGGCTCTTCGAATCCCCGAGCGCCTCGAGGTAATGGGGGGGCATCTGCACGCGGCCGACCCGGTCGACCTTGAGGTTCTCCGACTCGCTGCTGTAATACCGAATGAGGTTTCTCTGCTGCGGTCCCGGGGCGAGCAGCCCGAGCTGCTCGATGATCCAGTCGAAATAGTCGGGAGTGAACAGGTAGAGACAGCGTTCCTTGCCCCTGCTGATGACGAGGACCTTCGAGCCTTCCTCTCCCGGAACGAGCTCCCTGAACTTCGAGGGGACCGTGAGCCTCGCCTTGTCATCGAGTGTGCAGTAGAATTTTCCAATGAATTTCTTGACGGGTTTTTCAAGCATTGCGAGCGATTCCTTGGCCGTTCCGTATATGGGCTCGAATATCTATTTCAGGGCTTGAACACAGCAAAATCAATAGGCGAGCCCCACCTTATCCCACTTTCTCCCACCGTGTCAAGAAAAATGTCATGGGGCCAAATATTTTTCCACTACCGTAACATATTGTAATTAAATGAGATTTGCGATTGACTAAGGTGAGTACTCAGAATGCCCCGAAGAATGCCCTTCCCACTCAGACCCCTGGCATCGGATAAGGACTAATCCCTAGAAGCTGCGAGGGCTTTCTCGCTAGTACGACGAGGGTGCTCGCGAGGCCCCGAACGACGGGCATGCGCTCGAGGATCGACTCGAGAAATCGGGCTGCGGGAAAGAGCGCGTCGGGGACATTCTTCCAGATGAAGATGATCGTGCGCGCGCTCTCGACGCGAAAGCCCGCGGACTCGAGCGCGTGGGTGAGCTCCCCGCGCGGCGCCGGCTTGTGGTAGCGGTACGGGTGGTAGTCCTCGCGTCTCACCGATCCTGCCGGGTAGCACATGGCGGGGAAAAAGCGCTTGAGGACGGGAAGTTTCACGATCGCGCGCTTTCCCGTCTCGACGATCGAGTAATAGTTCGGCGTCGAGAGCGCGAACGCTCCTCCCGGAACGAGCACCCGCCACGCCTCGCGGATCGCGTTCATTCGATCGCTCTCGTATATGTGCTCGAAGGTTTCCACCGCGGTGACCGCCGCGAACGAAGCCGGGACGAAGGGTAAGGCGCTCAGGTCGGCGCCCGCGAGCGGCGCTTCGTATCCGTTCGTGCTCGCGATCCGCCGAGAGGCGAAAAAATCGTTCTGCACGATGTCGACGCCGAACGGCGCGAAGCCTTCGCGTGCGAGGAGAAAGAGATTGTAACCCCAACCACAGCCCGCATCGAGGGCTCTGCCCTGCGGACCGCCGCGGAGAAGGGCCGTGACGGCGCGGAAGCGGCGCCTCGCGAGATACGCCCTCGCACGGGAGCCGAGAAACCAGTTGCGGAGGAGATCAGGATAGCGGTCCTCCGGGATTCCGGGCGGGATGAGCGGCTCGGGATTGCCCGCGGCGGCTTCTCTTCGCTCGTCGCGCGCGCCGCCGGCACGGGGCGTCCTCATTTGCGTTCCTCCGCGGCCGGATCGAGCCGATAGAGCACGTAGACGACCGGCACCTGCTTCCTGATGCCGAGGTTGGCCACCTCGCCCCGCATCAGCGGTTCGAAATGGACTCCCTTGATAACCATGTACGCGAAGCGCGCGGGAGACTCGTTGCGGTCGACGAGATAGTCGGGACGGAACTTGAGATAGAGCCCCTCTTCGATAATGCGCTCTACGTCGATCTCTTTCCTCATGCGATTGATTTCGCTCGACACGAGGCCGCCGAGATCGAGGATTCTCCGGTGCGAGTACCAGCCGACGGCGCCGATATCGGGCGTCGCGACGAGCGCATCCGCGGGAGAGTTTGAGTCGAGCCACTTCCCCATGCCGACGAGCGTCGTCTCGAGCCCCCGCGAGAAATCGCGCGTCGGCGGAACGACGACGAACTCGTACGTGCAGACGCTCTGAAGGACGGCGAGCGCCGTGAAGATCACGATCGCCTTGCGCTGCCGTCCGGCGGCGCCCCGGAGGCGGGAGAACATCCTTCGCCACGCGATGACGCCGAGTATGATGGCCGCCGGGATCACGGGCACGAGGTACCGGGATAGCACCTGAAAGTCGAGGACCGCGTACGCGACGGGAAGTGCGAAAACCCAGAGGAGCATAAGGAGCACCGCGGGCTCCTCGCGGACGCCCTCCTTCCGGGAGAAAAAGTATCCGACGGACCGGTGACGGAAGACTCCGGCGACAAGCCCTGCGATAAGGGCGAGGCACGGGAGCGCGACCGTCGCGCCGATGATCCGGGCGCTCACGAGCGTCCTGCCGAAAACCGCCGCGGAGAGGACGGGCCTTCCCTGCTTCGCCCCGGCCGTGAGCGGGAAATAGCTCCCCGTGTGCCGGTGGATGAAATAGAGCCACGCGCTGAAGAGCGGGACAAAGACGAGAAGAAAGACGAAACGCCGCGGCGTCCCCCTCGCGAAGAGAAACGCGGCGACGGCGAGCGGAACGAGGAGGAGCGCCTCGGGACGCGTAAGTGTGCCAAGAAACAGCGCGGCGCCGAAGAGCGCGGATCGCGCCGTCGACCGCGCGGCGGAGCGCGAAGCGTCGAGACCCACGAGAATCATGAAGGCGGCGAACGAGGTCTCCATCCCGACGGCGCTCCACCGGACGAACCACGCCTCCGCGCCGAGAATGAGCGCCGCCGCGAAGGGGGCGGATGTCCTCCCGTCGAGCGCCGCGACGATCCGGTAGACGAGGAAAATCGAGGCGACGGCGAACGCCCATGCCAGCAGCCGGCACGCCAGCACACAATTGGCGCCCGAGCGCTCGAGGAGCGCGAGCAGCGCCACCCAGAGCGGACTCGTCGCGCCGTACGTCGGATCCCCCCGGTTGAAGGAGAGCTCCCCCGCTTCGGCGAGGTTCCGCGCGTACTGGAGGTGGATGAAGGTGTCGTCCACGACCGCGCTCCTGAGCGGGACGAGGAGCGCGAAGAACAGCACGACCCCGAGCGCTAGGTTCCGGATATCTTCTCTCTGCATTTCTCTCCTGTGAGGCGCACGAGCAGCTCGTTCAACCGCTCCGCCTCGGCTCGCCTTGAAAACTGCGGGACGTCGTCGAGGGCGTACGAGCTTTCGAGCGTTCCACCGCGGTAGCGCGCGTACATCGTCTCGAGCGCCGCCGCTATCTCGTCGGGACTGCCGATGTGCGCCGTCTCCCCGCGTCCGAGATCCCGCACGATCTCGGCGGCTTCCCCATCGGGAGCGACGGCGAGGATCGGACGTTTCGCCCCGATGTACTCGAAGAGCTTCCCGGGCACGAGCCCGCGGTAACGCTCGTCGTCGTGCTTGATGAGGAGCAGCACGTGGCTCCGTATCTCTCGCGCGATGCATTCGCGGTGCGGGAGATTGTCCTCGAAGACGACCGCGTCCTCGAGGGCGAGACGCCTCACCCATTCCTCGTTCGACGATTCGCGCGCGCCGATGAAGACGACGCGGATGACCGCGGCGGTCGCGGGGGAACGCCGCCTGAGCGCGGCGAGCCCCTCGAGGAACGGCCTCGCGCTGCGGCCGAGGGTGAGCATCCCGCAGTGCGTGACCGTGAACGGGGCCCCGGGAGGCCGCACGTCGGGCTCCCGCGCGAAATCCTCCTCGTCGAAGCCGTTCGGGATGCGCTCGACACGGCACCAGGGGTATCGCTCCGCGAGCATTCGCTCGTGCGCGGAGGTCGTCGTGAGAACGAGATCGGCGCGCGAGACGGCGCGCTCGAGGCGCTCGTGCAGCGCACGATGGAGCGCGGTCGGCGCCTCCCGAAGGTGGAGATTGATCCACGGATCCCTGAAATCGGCGACCCACGGAATGCCGTGGCGCCGCGCGATCTTCATCGCGACGAGGTGCGAGCTGTCGGGCGGGCTCGTCGAATAGACGACGTCGAACCGCTCGGCGCGGCAGAGCGAGCCTGCGGCCCGCGTCGCGAAGGGCACCCAGCCTGCATAGGTGTCGGGGACAAGGAACAGCTCGCCGATACGCCGAAGCGCCGCGAAGCCGCCGGAGGACCTCCGCGACTCCCCCTTCCCCCTGCCGCCGCGAAGCGCCCGGAGGAAACGGAATCCGGAGAGGGAAGCGGTCCGCACGACGCGCACGCGAGGGGGGATCTCCCCCGCGAGCCCGGGATCGGATATCCAGAACTCTCCGGGACGCGGCGTCACAACCGTGATTTCCCATGAAAGGCGCGAAAGGTATTTGACGAAGGAGAGCGGGCGATACACACCGCCCCCTCCCGCCGGCGGGAAAAAGTTGATGATCATGAGGATCTTCCTCGTTACCGGCGATCCCCCGCGGAGAGCATCCATGCGGCGACCCTCCTTCCCGTCTTCACCGTCACGAGGTCGAGGATCTGCTCCTTCTCGCCGGGTTTGAACATGCCGAGCTTCATGATGATGAACCGCGCGGCGAACGGCGCGGCGGCGAGGAATACAATCGAAGCGTAGAGATGAATGCGCGACGTGACGGCCATGCCGCACGCGGCGACGGCGGCGAGAACGGCGAGGAGCCGCCCGAGCCCCGTACCCACCCCGCCGAAGAACCCCTCGCGCTTCGCGAGCACGATCGCCGCGGTCATCTGGACGAGCGAGGCGAGCACCTGGGCGACTGCCATTCCCTCGACTCCCAGCACCGACACGAAAAGGAAGAACGTGCCGAAGTAGACCGCCATCCAGAGAAAATCGCAGAGGACCGCCCATTTCATGAAATGGAGGGAACGCATCGTCGCGAGAAGCGGCGCCGCCACCGCGGCAATGGGAACGGTGGGGAGAAGAATCAGGAGGATCCGGTACGAATCCGCGTACGTTGCGCCCGAGAGCATGACGATCACATCCCGGCCGATCACGGCGAAGAGGGCCGTGCAGAAGAGCGCCGCGGCGACCACACCCTTCGTGAAGAGTCCGATCCGTCCCGCGATATCGGCCCACCTCCCCTCCTCGTAGACCCTCGTGATCTCCGGCTGCGCGGCGATAATCGGAAGGCCGAGAAATCTCTTGAGAAGGACGTCGACGCGCGAGGCGACGTGGAAGAGCGATATCGCGGCCATCGGAAGCACCGAGGACATGACGAAGCGGTCGACGTCGGTGAAGGCGAGCGCGACGATGCTGAGGCAGACCGATCCCCCCCAGTACGTAAAGAGACTCGGGACGACGATTCCCTCGCACGCCGCGTTTGCGCATACGGCAAGGCGCCGCGCCTGCCGTACAAAGACGGGGACGCCCGCGACGAATACCCCGAGGTTCAAGACGAACATCGCGACAAAGAGGAGCTCGACCGAGAGGCGTTCGCGCTCCACGATCATATATGCCGTGAACAGCGCGAGGTAGACGAGCTCGAGAAGCATCTGCATCCGCATCTCGCGAAGACCGGTAAAGCCGCCGTAGAGGAGCATCTTGAGGGCGAGCGTCACCGACGAGAGCGCGAGATACGCGACGAGCCCCGGCGCGGTGACGAGCCCGCGGAGCCCCGACGGCATGAGCCGCATTAAAAACCCCGAAGCACCATAGAGCGCGACGCCGAGTACGGCAACGACGGCGGTCGAGACAAAGAATACGAGGACCGTCCTTCCCGGATCGTTTCGCGCCTCGAAGGTCGGAAGAAACCTGACGAGGACCTGCGGCAGACCGAGAAGAATCACGGTGCCGAGGAGAAGCGAAAAGCCCCTGAGCGTCACGAAGAGGCCGAAATCGCTGCCGCTCATGTACCGGCTCATGATCGCGAGCTGGGCGAGCGTGAAAACGACGCTCGCGGCCCCGCTCACCGTGAGGAAAAGCGTGTTCTCCGCGATTTTCGATCTGGTCACGCCGTATCCCCCCCGCGAACGAGAGCCCACCAGCGCTTTCGCGTCGTGATGACGGGGTATAGGTATTCGCGGCCGCCGAGCGATTCCTTGAAGAAGAGGATTCCGCGGTTGCCCCCGCTCGACCCGAGATTGAAGACGCGGCAGCCTCTTCTGCACGCCTCCTCCATCGCGCTTTTGATGAGGATGGCGCCCGCCTCGAATTCATGAGCGCGCTCCGTCATCCCTCCCTGCCAGGCCTGCGCCGTCTGCCCGAAGTAGAAATCGATATTGCCGCCGAGGAGCTCCCTGTTCAGGAACGCCCCCCAGAAAAGAGCTCCACGGGCGCGGCGCCTGAAGAGCTCGAGGAAAAGCGCCTCGGGGTACGGATGGACCCCTCCCCAGACGCGCGACTGAGCGGTGTAGATCGCGTGGAAACGCCTGACCTCTTTTTCGTCCTCGAGGAGCCGCACGACGACGCCTGCCTCTTCGCCGCGCCGGACGAGCTGGCGGCGCTTCCCGCTCCAACATCTCCAAACCTCCTCGAAACCATTCTCGAGCGAAACGAGCCGGCACTCCTCCGTGCGCACGAGCGCCCCGCGCGGGATGCGCGCGGGAAGCCGCCCCCCAAAGAGTACGACCCCCGATTCGAGGACCGCGGGAGATTTCGCCATTTCGAAATACCGGTCGAGGAGCGCCTCGCGGACCGCTTCGTCGCGCACGAGCGGATCCCCGTAGGATCCGAAGGGAAGGGACCACAGGTACGAGAAGGGCCCTTTCGGAATGCGCACGACCGGCATCGCGCCGAGGAGCGCGCCCCCTTCCCGGGCGGCGAGCCACGCCGCGTCGAAGCCGGCGAACGATTCCCGGAGGGCGTCGAGCCAGGACGGGGTTTGAAAAAATGTCGAGCCGGGGAAAGAACCGATGAAGCCGTCGAGCTCCGCGGGCAGGGGATGATGTTCGAGCTCTACCTTCACCGATTCCTCATTGCCCCGTGCAGCTTTGCGGACCGTCCGGACTCTCGTCCGGTGCGCCGAAGGCGGGGATCAGGGCGGCGATACCCTCGAGTATCTGCTTCGTGCGGCCCTTTCTCGCGAGCGCAATGAGCTTCTCGATCTCTTCCTCGAGCCCGTCGGGAACGCTCGCGGACGACCGGGCGAGGAGGATCTTCTCCTCGCCGACCGGAACGAGCTCCTCATCCGCGGCGACGAGCCGTTCGTGGAGCCTTTCCCCATCGCGGAGCCCGGTGACGACGATCGGGATCTCCGTCTCGGGCTCGTACCCGGCGAGGATGATGAGATCCTGCGCTACCTCGAGAATGTTGAGCGCCTCCCCCATGTCGAGAATGAAGGTCTCTCCTCCCACGCCGATGACGGATGCCCGGATGACGAGGAGCGCGGCCTCCCTGAGCGTCATGAAGTACCGCGTCGCGCGGGGATCGCTCACCGTCACGGGGCCGCCGCGCCGGATCTGCCTGAGAAAGAGAGGAACGACGCTTCCCGTGCTCCCGATGACGTTCCCGAAGCGTACCGTGATAAAGCGGCAGCCGCGATCGGATGCTCGCGTGCGGGCGCGGAGGTACAGCTCGATGAGACGCTTCGTCGCACCCATGACCCCATGCGGATCCGCCGCCTTGTCGGTCGAGATGAAGACGAAGCGCGATACGCCGTGCGCCTCGGCGGCCTTGATGAGGTTGATGCTCCCGGCGACGTTGTTCACCACTGCTTCCGCCGGATCGCGTTCCATATAATGCACGTGCTTGTGCGCGGCAGCGTGATAGATGACGTCGCTCCCGCATTCCTGCACGATGCGCGTCGTGCGATCCCCGTCGCGGAGGTCTGTGATATACGCCTTGATCTCCAGGGACGGATACGCGGATCGCAGCTCGTCCTCGATGTCGAATATCCGGTTTTCGCCGCGCCCGAGAAGCACGAGCGCACGCGGACCGACGCGCGCGATCTGACGACAGAGCTCGCTCCCGATCGAGCCGCCGGCCCCCGTGACGAGCACCGTTTTCCCCGCAAGGATCTCCCGCGCGGATTCGAGATCGAGGTCGACCGATTCCCGCCCCATGAGATCCTCGACCCTGACCTCCCTGATCTGCTCGATGTGAACGTCCCCCTTGATGATCTCCCTGACACCGGGAACGATCTTGAAGGGCACGCCCGCCTTCCGGCAATGCTTGATCATGCACCGCACGAAGTATCCGGGAGCGCTCGGAACCGCGATAATGACATCGTCCACCCCGCGCTGCGCGACGACGCTCTCGAGCTCGACCGTGCGGCCGAGGATGGGGAGCGCGAGGACCTTTTTCCCTGCGAGCTGTGGACTGTCGTCGAGAAAGCCCACGACCTCGGCCTCGAGCTCGCCATGCGCGGCAACCTCGGCGGCGACCATCCGCCCCGCCTCGCCGGCGCCGACGATCAGAATCTTCTTGCGCGCTCCTTTTTTCATCGTATGATCGCGATCTTCCGCACCTCGGCTTGGCCGCCCTTCGCGACCTTGACGAGGTAGATTCCCGAACGTGCCTTGAAACCGTTGAGCGTGAGAAGATCCCACGCTTGAGCGCCGTCCGTGACCCCTTCAGCCTCGTGCACGAGCTCCCCCTCGGTCGTGTAGACGCGAATCGAAACCTCGCCCGAGATTCTCGATATCTTGAGCGAACGGTCCCCCCGCGAGATGTGTATCGGGTTCGGGTAGAGGATCATGCTCGAAAGCGGAATATCCGCGACGCGCGGCGGCGCGACATCGAGCCGGGCGAGACCGTTTCCGGTGCCGATCCACAGCAGGTTGTTGAGACGGTCGTACTGGAGGGCCGCGCAAACGGGTGACGGAAGCGGCGAGATAACCGAGCTCGGGTAGAGATCCCCCTGCCACGCCTCGGCGGAAGTGAACGCTTCAATCACGCCGTCGGGAGTGATCTTGTTGAGACCGAGATCGGTCCCGACCCAGAGGTTCCCCGCGCCGTCGAACTCGAGGTCGAACACCTTCGCGCCGATGAGGCCGCGCTCGCCCGGGCGCATCTTGATCGTGAGCGAATCGATGGCGCCGGTTTTCCAACGCACGAGCCCGGCCGATGTGCCGACCCAGATGGTGCCGTCGGCTCCTCGCTCGACGGCATAGAGCTCTTTGCTCGTGAGATCCGTGGGCTCAACGATCGTGGTCCACCCGTCCCCCGCCAGCTCGCTCAGGTGCGCCCAGTCGTAACCGCCCGTGTACCAAGCCTGGACCCCGTACCCCCTGAGGGCGAGGTACACGACCCCCCCCGGCCCGAACGCGACGTCGAACACGCTTCCCCCCGCCATCGGGAGCGCCGTGTTCGGATTGACGCTGAGCCAGGAGGTGCCGTCGGCGCTCACGATGTTGATGCCGAACATCCCCTCGTTGCGCGCCTCGTCGTCGGAGAGGAACCAGCGGTTTCCCGCGGGATCCTCCTTCGCCTTCACGAAGCGGTTCGACGTGATCGTCCCCGAGTTGAGGGCGAAATGAGTCCACTCATCGTCGACCGTGTCGAAGGGATCGTTGATCTTTATCCGGTCGAGATCAAGGAACGCGCAGCTCCAGAGGTAGCCCTGTGAATCGTAGAGGAGCGCGATATTGTTGAGAAAATAGGTAAGCCCCGCGGGGTCGGCCGGGGTCCGAAGCTTCGAGTAAATCGCCCATCCGCCGCCGTTCGACCTGAAGCTGATCCCGAAGTACCGCGTGCTCGCCCAGATGCCGTTCGCCGGCGAGAGGCTAAGGGCGACGATGCCGTTCTGGGAAAGCTGCACGGGAGCCTTGTTGATCCACGCGCCTGATACGTACGCGCACAGGTACGCGCCGTGGTCGAGTTGGGCCTCGTAGCTTGCGATCCACGGAGTGCCGCGCGAGTCGACGACGATCGACGTGAGCATGTCGAACGAGGACCAGATGTAGTAGTTCTGGGCAAACAGCGTCTTCATGTTCGCGGTGATATTCGTCCACGATGAGCCGGCGTGCCGGTAGGCTCTTCCCTTCGTTATGCAATAGAGCGTCCCCGCGCCCGATGCGACCGCGATGGGAGTCAGATTCTCGGGGCGGCCGAGCGAGATCCAGGCGCTCCCGTCGAATCGCTGAACCCCGTTCGTCCCCGCGCCGTGGACCGCTCCGCCGTGAACGCAGAGCGAGGTCACGGCGCCGATCCGGTACATCGTGTAGTGGAAATTGCCTCGCAGGAAGCGCGCGACCCCCTGCTCACACGCGACCCAGAGCGTATCCCCCCGGACGAGGAGATCGTGCACAAACACACCTTCGAGGCTGTCCGAAAGAACCGGCTCGAAGGAATGGAGGTTATCGTAGAACTTGGCCACACCTCTCCTCGATCCGTAATACATGTCGTTTCCCGCCGCCACGATGCAGGTGACGCTGTCGCTCATGAGGCCGTCGATGACGGAGCTGTAAAGCTTCACGGAAGGATTGCCGCTCCCGAACCGGTCGATCCGCGCCACGCCGCTCGTCGTGAAGCTCGCCCAAACACTTCCGTGACCGTCCCTCGCCACGCCCGAAACGTCGGTCGAACGAAACCCGAGACCGTCGAGGTATTGCACGTATGATGAATCGACGAGGTTGAAGATAAGGATTCCCCCCCTCGTCGCGCACCAGATCGAATCTCCGACGCACGTGATTCGATTGATCGCACTCGCGTTCAAATACACGTTCCAATCGCCGCTCGCCGCGAACACGGTGTTCGGCGCGAATGCCGCGAATACGACCAGCATAATCAGAATCCGCCTCACGTCGTATCCCCCTTGGTGAAGAACCATCTCGGATAGGCCCCCGATACCACGGGCCCTATCGACTCCATGAGTATCATGATGTCGCGCCCGAACGACCACGACTCGAGTCCCAGCGTCTCCTCTTCGAGCACCTGTTTTCTCGATCCCTGTCGCGACAGCCGCCAATGGCCCGTGATGCCCGGTCTCACCCGTTCGAGCGCGTCGGCGAACCCGAGCGCCTGTCCCGCATAGAGCGGCGGCGGCCCGACGAGACTGAGGCTCCCCCTGATGAGCGAGAGGCACAGCGCCGGCTTCACCGCATCCCCCGCTTCGCGCCCCGAAGCCCGCACGGCACGGGGCCAGGAAAACACGTGCCCTCCCTTTCCCGCGCGTTCTTCTCTGAAAAACGCCACCCTGCCCCCCATGCTACCATACACACGGTACCCGAGAGAGGCACATTCAACGAACGGAAGCGCCGCGATACCGGCGATACAGTCGA
>Ga0315293_10000538_pt1 | contig 35508 bp, 35 predicted proteins | sample YL17G13_20_MG_FD_203071 | JGI IMG/M metagenome (GOLD analysis project Ga0315293, IMG submission 203071) | Sediment microbial communities from Yellowstone Lake, YNP, Wyoming, USA - YL17G13_20 | ecosystem: Environmental > Aquatic > Freshwater > Lake > Sediment | place: USA: Wyoming | collected... | reverse complement strand
TCGAAAACCCGCAACTGAACCCCGTTGACGTCGACTATCCGCGCGGTCGGTGTTTCCACGGTCCTCAGCCAAGCACAGCCGTGCGCTGCCGGAAGGTAGCGCACGGCGCCGGATACCGGTGCCGCCGGAAGAACCAATCGGTGACGCCGAACCCCGTGGGAACCGTCAGACGTTGGGGTAGCGGTAGCCTGAGACCTCCAGGCAGCGCATATGGAAGGACGGGGCCCCCGCGGGGGTGAATGCTTGATGAACCGGAAAAATGTAATCCGCACGCTGACGGTGATCGCCTCGGTGCTGCTGCTCGGTTGGGTGTTCTTCTACTTCAACGACACCACCCGCGGCTTCAAGCCGGTCGACACTTCTGTGGCCGTGGCCCAGATCAACGCCGACAATGTCACGTCCGCCCAGATCGACGACCGCGAGCAGCAGGTTCGTCTCGAGCTGAAGAGCGGCAACGGCGAGACCGGCGATGCCGCGAAGGTGATCGCCAAGTACCCGACCGGCTACGCGGTGCCGCTGTTCAACTCGCTGACTGAAAAGGGCGTCAAGACCAACACCGCCGTCAACCAGCCCAGCGCGCTGGGCTCGCTGCTGATCTACATGCTGCCGCTACTGCTGCTGGTCGGCCTGTTCGTGCTGTTCTCCCGTATGCAGACCGGGGGCCGGATGGGCTTCGGGTTCGGTAAGTCCAAGGCCAAGCTGCTGAACAAGGACATGCCGACGACCACCTTCGCCGACGTCGCCGGCGCGGATGAGGCGGTCGAGGAGCTCTACGAGATCAAGGACTTCCTGCAGAACCCCAGCCGCTACCAGGCCCTGGGCGCGAAGATCCCCAAAGGTGTGCTGCTCTACGGCCCACCCGGCACCGGCAAGACCCTGCTGGCCCGCGCGGTCGCCGGTGAGGCCGGGGTGCCGTTCTTCACAATCTCCGGCTCGGAATTCGTCGAGATGTTCGTCGGCGTCGGCGCCTCCCGCGTCCGCGATCTGTTCGAGCAGGCCAAGCAGAACTCGCCCTGCATCATCTTCGTCGACGAGATCGACGCGGTCGGCCGCCAGCGCGGGGCCGGCCTCGGCGGCGGCCACGACGAGCGGGAACAGACCCTCAATCAGTTACTGGTCGAGATGGACGGCTTCGGCGAGCGCCAGGGCGTCATCCTGATCGCCGCCACCAACCGGCCCGACATCCTGGACCCGGCGCTGCTGCGGCCGGGTCGCTTCGACCGGCAGATCCCGGTGTCGAGCCCCGACCTGGCGGGCCGCAAGGCCGTGCTGCGGGTGCACTCCCAGGGCAAGCCGCTGGCCCCGGACGCCGATCTCGACGGCCTGGCCAAGCGCACCGTCGGGATGTCCGGTGCGGACCTGGCCAACGTCATCAACGAGGCGGCGCTGCTGACCGCGCGGGAGAACGGCACGATCATCACCGGTGCAGCCATGGAGGAGGCCGTCGACCGGGTTATCGGAGGACCGCGGCGCAAGGGTCGTGTCATCAGCGAGACCGAGAAGAAGATCACCGCCTACCACGAGGGCGGCCACACCCTGGCGGCCTGGGCGATGCCCGACATCGAGCCGATCTACAAGGTGACCATTCTGGCCCGTGGCCGCACCGGCGGGCACGCGGTGTCGGTGCCCGAGGACGACAAGGGTCTGATGACCCGGTCGGAGATGATCGCCCGCCTGGTGTTCGCGATGGGTGGCCGGGCCGCGGAGGAACTGGTGTTCCGCGAGCCCACCACGGGCGCGGTCTCCGACATCGAGCAGGCCACCAAGATCGCCCGCGCGATGGTCACCGAGTACGGCATGAGTTCCAAGCTGGGTGCGGTGCGGTACGGCACCGAGCACGGCGACCCGTTTCTGGGCCGCACCATGGGCACCCAGGCCGACTACAGCCATGAGGTCGCCCGCGATATCGACGACGAGGTCCGCAAGCTCATCGAGGCCGCCCACACCGAGGCCTGGACGATCCTCACCGAGTACCGCGACGTGCTCGACATCCTGGCCGGTGAACTGTTGGAGAAGGAAACGCTGCACCGCGCAGAACTGGCGGCGATCTTCGCCAATGTGCAGAAGCGTCCGCGCCTGACGGTGTTCGACGACTTCGGTGGCCGCATCCCCTCCGACAAGCCGCCCATCAAGACCCCGGGCGAGCTCGCCATCGAGCGGGGTGAGCCGTGGCCGCAGCCGATGCCCGAGCCGGCGTTCAAGAAGGCGATCGCCCAGGCCAGTGCCGCTCACACGCAGCAGACCCCGGCCGGCAACGGCAACGGCACGCACTCCGGTGGGCAGCCCTCTCCGGGCCGGCATCAGGCGCCGAACGGCCCGACCCAGCCGGACTACGGTGCCCCGGCCGGTTGGCGGGCCCCCGGTTGGCCCCCGCCCCCGCAGCAGCAGGGCTACTGGTACCCGCCCCCGCCGGGGTGGAATCCGCCCGCGCAGCACGGCCGGCAGCCTTACCCGCCGCCTGCGCCCACCACGTCCGGTCCTGCACCGCAGGAGGGTGCCGGCGATGAGGCCGGCCGGTCGAACCATTCCAGTTAGTTGACGGACGGAGCATCCATGCCGCAGCGCGATTCGATCACGCTCGACACCCCGGTCTTCGACCAGGCTCGTGCTGAGGCCGCGGTCCGGGAACTGCTGCTGGCCGTCGGGGAGGACCCGGAACGTCAGGGTCTCAAGGACACCCCGGCCCGCGTCGCGCGAGCCTTCCGGGAAATGTTCGGAGGCCTCTACACCGACCCGGATTCAGTGCTGGACACCACCTTCGACGAACAACACGACGAACTGGTTCTGGTCAAGCAGATTCCGATGTACTCCACCTGTGAACACCACCTGGTGGCGTTCCACGGGATGGCCCACGTCGGTTACATCCCCGGTGTCGACGGACGGGTGACCGGACTGTCGAAGTTGGCCCGCGTGGTCGATCTGTACGCCAGGCGCCCCCAGGTGCAGGAGAGACTGACCACACAGATCGCCGATGCGATCGTGCGCAAGCTTGATCCCCGCGGCGTCATCGTGGTGATCGAAGCCGAGCATCTGTGCATGGCGATGCGCGGCGTGCGCAAGGCGGGCGCGATCACCACCACCTCGGCGGTGCGCGGACTGTTCAAGACCAGCGACGCATCTCGAGCCGAGGCGCTGGATCTCATCCTCCGGAGGTGACGGGCTCTGCGCGCGTCACGGTGATGGGGGTCGTCAACGTCACCGATGACTCCTTCTCCGACGGCGGGCGGTACCTGGACCCCGGTAGGGCGGTCGAACACGGCCTTTCCCTGTGCGCCGACGGTGCGGCGATCATCGATGTCGGCGGGGAGTCCACCCGGCCCGGTGCGGTCCGGATCGACCCCGCCGCGGAGATCGCCCGGGTCGCGCCCGTCGTCAAAGGCCTTGTTGCGCAAGGTATTACCGTCAGCATCGACACCATGCACGCCGCGGTGGCGCAGGTGGCCCTCGATAACGGCGCCAGTTTGGTGAACGACGTGAGCGGCGGCCGCGCAGACCCCGACATGGCGCCTCTGGTTGCTCGTGCCGGGATCCCGTGGGTGCTGATGCACTGGCGGTCCGTCCAGGCCGCGCAACCGCACGACGTTCCCGGCTACCGCGACGTGGTGGCCGAGGTTCGGGACGAACTGCTGGCCGCAGTCGATGCCGCGGTGGGCGCCGGGGTGGACCCGGACAACCTGATCATCGATCCCGGTCTGGGTTTCGCCAAGTCAGCGCACCACAACTGGGCACTGCTGCACGCGTTGCCAGAGTTCGTCGCGACCGGAATCCCGGTGCTGGTCGGTGCCTCGCGCAAACGTTTTCTCGGCGCGCTGCTCGCATCGGCGGACGGCACGCCGCGCCCACCGGACGGCCGGGAGACCGCCACCGCGGTCCTCTCGGCGCTGGCCGGAATGAGCGGGGCGTGGGGTGTGCGCGTGCACGATGTACGCGCCAGCGTCGACGCACTCCGGGTCGTCGAGGCCTGGCAACATCCCCCGGAGGGCGCTGATGACTGATCGCATCGAACTGCGTGGCTTGACCGTTCGGGGCAACCACGGCGTCTTCGACCACGAGAGACGCGACGGCCAGGACTTCGTCATCGACATCACCGTCTGGATCGACCTGGCCGACGCGGCCGCCAGTGACGATCTCGATGACACTTACGACTACGGCGCGCTGGCCCAACGGGCGGCCGACATCGTCTCCGGCCCGGCGCGCAACCTGATCGAGACGGTTGCCGCGGAGATCGCCGAGGCGGTGATGGCCGACTCGCGGGTGCATGCGGTCGAGGTGGTCGTTCACAAGCCCGGCGCGCCGATCCCACTGGCGTTCGCCGACGTGGCCGTCGTCGCCCGCCGTTCCCGCCGTGGCGGCCGGGGACGGATCGTTCCGGCCGGAGGCGGGCTATGAGCCGCGTCGTGCTGTCCATCGGTTCCAACGTCGGCGACCGGCTGGCCCGGCTCCAGGCCGCCGTCGACGGCATGGGTGGTGCGGTGCGCGCGGTTTCCCCGGTCTACGAGACCGACGCCTGGGGCGGTGTCGAGCAGGGCCCGTTCCTCAATGCGGTGGTGATCGCCGATGACCCCGACCTCGATCCGCACGCCTGGTTGCGGAAGGGGCAGGCGCTCGAATTGGGCAATGCCCGGGTGCGCGCCCAGAAGTGGGGGCCACGCACGCTGGACGTCGACCTGGTCTGTGCGCTAAGTCCGGACGGCGACGTGGTGTGCCGTGACGACGACCTCACCCTGCCGCACCCGCTGGCGCATGAGCGGGCGTTCGTACTGATTCCCTGGCTGGACGTCGACCCTTGCGCCGAACTGGCCGTCGCGGGCCGGCGCTTGCCGGTGCGGCAGTGGCTCAGCGAGATCGACCAGGCCGAGCGTGCAGGCGTCCGGCCCACCGCGCTCACCCTCACTACGGGCCCGGATCGGCACTGATGGGTCCGACCCGCAAACGCGACCTGGCTGCCGCGGCGACCGTCGCCGCTATCCTCGGCTACCTGGCCATCCACGCGCTCTACCGGTACTTCCCGCCGATCACCCTGTGGACGGGTCTGTCGCTGCTGGCGGTCGCTGCCGCCGAAGCCTGGTGGGCGGCCGCAGTGCGCGGCCGCATCCGTGACGGCCGGATCGGGGTCGGAGCCGGGCGGTTGCATCCGCTGGCTGTGGCCCGCACGGTCGCGATTGCCAAGGCCTCGGCATGGGTGGGTGCTGTGATGCTGGGCTGGTGGACCGCGGTGCTGGTCTACCTGGCTCCCCGGCGCACCGAACTGCGGGTCGCCGGCGCCGACATGCCGGGGGCGCTGGTCGCGGCCGTCAGTGCGTTGGCCCTGGTGGTCGCGGCGGTATGGCTCCAGCATTGCTGCAAATCCCCGGGTGAACCGAACGGCGCGGAGGACGCGGCCGCCGAGTGAACACCGGGCGAATCGCCGCAGCTTGTCATCGGTGGCAACCACTTTCGGCGCGGTACAGTGCAGCCCATGACGGTTCTGTCCCGCGCCGGCCGGAATAGGCGCGGCGACCGCGGGCCGGGCTGGCTGCTGCTGACCTCGCTCCTGGTGCTGGCCCTTCTGGCCAGTTCGACGCTGGTCTTCACCAGCCGCGTGGAACTCCTTCGGCTGGCTGTCATCCTATCGCTGTGGGCTGCCGCACTGGGCGCGTTCGTCACCGTGATCTACCGCCGGCAGAGCGAACTCGACCAGGCCCGCGCCCGGGACATGAAGTTCGTCTACGACCTGCAACTCGACCGGGAGATCTCGGCCCGCCGGGAGTACGAACTCTCCGTAGAGGCGCACCTGCGCCGGCAGCTTTCCCGGGAGGTCCGCGCGCAGGCCTCAGACGAGATGGCGGCACTACGTGCGGAACTGGTGTCGCTGCGGTCGCAACTCGAGGTGATGCTGGGCACCGACCTCGGCCACCGCCCGGCGCTGGAGAGTGAACGCATCGCGGTACCGATGCCCGCGGCCCCGGGCCGGGTGGAGAGCAGCCGTGTCACGACGGTCAGCGAAGGGTTCGTCACTGCCGCCGAGGAGACGGTGACGGAGAGTGCGATCATCGACGTTCCGGAGGAACCGTTGGGGGACGTTCCGGAGGAGCGGTTGACGGCAGTCGGCCCGCGGCGGGATGCAGCCGCGACGGGGCCTTACCGGCCACCAGAGGTCCCCTGGCGGCCGCCGGAGGTACGCCTCGGCCGGCATTCGACCTCCGACCGCGGTCAGGCCCCACCGCCCCCCGAGCCCCATGTCTCCCCCGCCGCCCCGCCGCCCCCCCGTGGGCGGCACTGGGTTCCGGCCGACGGCCGGCCGGTGCCGGCGGCTCGGCACCGCGGCCAGGGCGAAGCGGTCCGCGAACCGGTCGTCGAAGCGGTGGTCCCTGAACCCGTCGCAGAACCGGTCGATGAACTGCAGGGTCAGCACGCCGGCGGCCAGTCGGTCGCCGATCTGATGGCACGGTTGCAGGTCAACGGTCCGGCCGGCGGCGGCGGCCGGCGACGCCGCGAGGACTGAGCCGGGCGTTAGGATCTAACCGAGGTTCCGGTACCCGCACCGCGGGACCGGAACGCATCTCTCCATACGTCAGCGAGGTCGTCCAGATGGGGACCCCCAACGGCTTGCGCCCGGCCCGGCTCAAAGTGGGCATCATCTCGGCGGGACGGGTCGGCACCGCCTTGGGCGTGGCATTGGAGCGTGCCGAGCATGTGGTGGTGGCCTGCAGTGCCATATCCGCCGCCTCCCGTCGGCTCGCTGCGCGCCGACTGCCTGACACCCCGGTGCTGTCGGTGCCCGACGTCGCCGACAGCGCCGAGTTGCTGCTGCTGACTGTTCCCGATTCCGAACTGCGCGGCCTGGTGAACGGGCTCGCTGCCACCGGCGCGGTGCGCCGCGGCACGATCGTGGTCCACACCTCAGGCGCCAACGGGGTCGGCATCCTCGCCCCGCTGACCGAACACGGCTGCGTGCCGCTCGCGATCCATCCGGCGATGACCTTCACCGGCGCCGACGAAGACGTCGCCCGGCTGGCCGAGACCTGCTTCGGGCTCACCGCCGCCGACGAGATCGGCGATGCCATCGGACAGTCGCTGGTTCTGGAGATCGGCGGCGAGCCGTTCCGGGTCCGTGAAGATGCGCGCACTCTGTACCACGCCGCGCTGGCGCACGGCAGTAACCACATCGTCACCCTCGTCGCCGACGCGGTCACCGCGCTGCGCTCCGCGCTGGCCGGTCAGGGGTTGCTCGGTCAGGAGACGGTCGGCGAAGCTCCCGGCGGGCTTGCCGAACGGGTCATCGGGCCGCTGGCGAGAGCTGCGCTGGAGAACACCCTGCAGCGCGGCCGGGCCGCCCTCACCGGCCCGGTGGCGCGGGGGGACGCAGCGGCGGTTGCCGCTCACCTCGCCGCCCTGAATGATGTCGATCCGCAACTGGCGCAGGCATATTGCGCCGACTCCCTGCGGACCGCGCAACAAGCGCACGCTCCGGAGGAGGTTTGTGACGTGTTGGCCGAATGGTCACGATCAGCGGGCCCGCGCCGGTGACCGCCAAAGGGCCGCAGTTCAGCGCGGGGCAGCTGAACGTCTACCCGACACCGCACTCGGTCTCGGAGGTCAGCCGGGCGTTGCGGCACACCGGCCGCCGGGTCATGCTGGTTCCCACCATGGGTGCCCTGCACGACGGTCACCTCGCCCTGGTGCGAGCCGCCAAGCGTGTTCCCGGATCGGTGGTGGTTGCCTCGATCTTCGTCAACCCGCTGCAGTTCGGCGCCGGTGAGGATCTCGACGCCTACCCCCGTACCCTCGATGCCGACCTGGAGATGCTCGCCGACGAGGGTGTCGAAGTGGCTTTCACCCCGACACCGTCGGCGATGTACCCCGACGGTCCGCGCACCACGGTGCAGCCAGGGCCGCTGGGCGACGAACTCGAGGGTGCCGTTCGCCCGGCGCATTTCGCCGGAATGTTGACCGTGGTGCTCAAGTTGCTGCAGATCGTCCGGCCAGACCGCGCCTTCTTCGGCGAGAAGGACTATCAGCAGCTGGTGTTGATCCGGCAGATGACTGACGACCTCAACGTCGACGTGCGGATCGTCGGGGTGCCGACCGTGCGGGAACCCGACGGTCTGGCGATGTCCTCCCGCAATCGCTACCTCAGCCACGAGGAGCGCGAGCAGGCCGGTGCGCTGTCCTCGGCACTGCTTGCCGCGAGGTACGCGGCCGGTGGGGGTTCGGCCGCCGTGGTTGACGCGGCCCGTGCAGTCCTCGACGAGGTGCCGGCGATCACGACCGACTACCTGGAGTTGCGCGGGCCATGGCTCGAGTCGTCGCCCACCTTCGGGCCGGCCCGGCTGTTGGTCGCCGCCCGGCTGGGTGACACCCGCCTGCTCGACAACGTCGCGATCGACCTGCCCGGAGACGACCACGTCCCCGGTCCTGAGAAAGCCGAAATGTCCTGGAGGAACTGATGTTCCGGATCGTGCTGAAGTCCCAGGTCCACTCCGCGGCGGTGCGGTAGCATGCTGCTCGCCATTGACGTCCGCAACACCCACACCGTCGTGGGCCTGATCTCCGGCTCCGGTGATCACGCCAAGGTGGTCCAGAACTGGCGAATCCGCACCGAGCCCGAGGTGACCGCCGACGAACTTGCGCTCACCATCGAAGGCCTCATCGGGGACGACTCCGAACACCTCACCGGGGTGACGGGGCTGTCGACGGTTCCCTCGGTGCTGCACGAGGTCCGCGACATGCTCGCCCAGTACTGGCCCGCCATCCCGCATGTGCTGATCGAACCCGGCATCCGGACCGGCATCCCACTGCTGGTCGACAACCCCAAGGAGGTCGGCGCCGACCGCATCGTCAACTGCCTCGCCGCCTACGCCAAGTTCAACACCGCCGCCGTGGTGGTGGACTTCGGATCGAGCATCTGCGTGGACGTGGTCTCGGCCAAGGGCGAATTCCTCGGCGGAGCGATCGCCCCGGGGGTGCAACTGTCCTCCGATGCGGCGGCCGCCCGGTCAGCCGCGCTTCGCCGCGTCGAGTTGACCAGGCCGCGTTCGGTGGTCGGCAAGAACACGGTGGAATGCATGCAGTCCGGCGCGGTGTTCGGGTTCGCCGGCCTGATCGACGGTCTGGTCAGCCGCATCCGGGGTGACGTGGACGGGTTCGCCGGCAGCGATGTCGCCGTGGTGGCCACCGGGCACACCGCACCGCTGATACTGCCCGAGTTGAACACCGTCGACCATTACGACAAACACCTCACCCTCGACGGGCTGCGGATGGTCTACGAGCGTAATCAGGAAGGCCAGCGGGGACGCCTCAAGCCGGCCCAGTGATCGACGCCATTTAAGCTGGCACGCCGTGAGCGAAGCTGACGCACCGACTGCCGGACATCCGCAGCATCGGGGATCGGAATCCCCCCAGGAGGATGCCCCCGAGCAGTTCCGGATCCGGCAGGGCAAGCGGCAACGACTACTGGACGAGGGCCGACAGGCCTACCCGGTGGAGGTACCGCGCACCCACTCGCTGGCCGACGTTCGCGCCGCATACCCGGATCTGGCCCCGGACACCACCACCGGCGATGTCGTCGGGGTCGCGGGCCGGGTGGTGTTCGCCCGCAACTCGGGCAAGCTCTGCTTCGCCACGCTTCAGGAAGGCGACGGAACCCAGTTGCAGGCCATGATCAGCCTGGCCGGGGTCGGCCAGGAGGCACTGGAAGCCTGGAAGTCCGACGTCGACCTGGGCGACATCGTCTTCATCCGCGGCGAGGTGATCAGCTCCCGGCGCGGTGAGCTGTCGGTACTGGCCGACTCCTGGCAGATGGCGGCCAAGGCCCTGCGGCCGCTGCCGGTCGCGCACAAGGAGATGAGCGAGGAGGCGCGCGTGCGGCAACGCTACGTCGACCTCATCGTGCGCCCGCAGGCTCGCTCGGTGGCCCGGCAGCGCATCGCCGTGGTCCGCGCCGTCCGCAACGGTCTGGAGCGCCGCGGGTTCCTCGAGGTCGAGACCCCGATCCTGCAGACACTGGCCGGCGGTGCTGCGGCGCGGCCGTTCGTTACGCACTCCAACGCCCTGGACGCCGACCTGTATCTGCGGATTGCGCCGGAGTTATTCCTCAAGCGTTGCGTCGTGGGTGGGCTGGAGCGGGTCTTCGAACTTAATCGGGTGTTCCGCAACGAGGGCGCGGACTCCACCCATTCGCCGGAGTTCGCGATGCTCGAGACGTATCAGGCGTGGGGAACTTACGACGATTCCGCCGTCATGACTCGTGAACTCATTCAGGAGGTCGCCGACGAGGCGATAGGAACCCGGCAGGTGTCGTTACCCGACGGCTCAATCTTCGACCTTGACGGAGAATGGCCGTCAGTCGAAATGTACCCATCCCTCTCGGGAGCACTGGGTGAGGAGATCAGCCCGGAAACGTCGGTTGAATACCTGTTCGCCATCGCCGACCGCCTCGGTGTGGAGATTCCCCGGGATCGCGGATTCGGCCACGGCAAACTGGTCGAGGAACTGTGGGAGCACACTGTCGGCGACACCCTGTGGGCCCCGACGTTCGTCAAGGACTTTCCGGTCGAGACGACACCGCTGACCCGCGAGCACCGCAGCACCGCCGGCGTCACCGAGAAATGGGACCTCTACGTGCGGGGCATCGAATTGGCCACCGGATACTCGGAGCTGGTCGACCCGGTGATCCAGCGGGAGCGTTTCGAGGCCCAGGCCCGGGCGGCGGCTGCCGGGGACGACGAGGCGATGGCACTCGACGAGGATTTCCTCGCGGCAATGGAGTATGCGATGCCTCCGACCACCGGAACTGGAATGGGGATCGACCGTTTGTTAATGGTGCTCACCGGCCTATCAATTCGGGAGACGGTGTTGTTCCCGATTGTTCGACGTCACGGCGGCTGAACGACGAGCGCCGCGGAATTCTTTGTTTTCATCCGCCGATATGGCACATTATTGGCAGGCGTTTAACGTACGTCGTTGACTCTGCGTGAAGAAGGACCCGGAAAAGCATGGCAAAAAAGGTGACTGTCACCCTCGTCGACGATTTCGACGGAGAGGGTCCGGCCGATGAGACTGTCGAATTCTCTGTTGACGGCGTGACTTATGAGATTGATCTCTCCGCCAAGAATGCGAAGAAACTTCGAGACGAGTTCAAGGGGTGGATGGACGCCGGACGCCGGGTCGGCGGCCGCCGCCGTGGGCGTCCCGGGGCCCCCGGCCGGGGTGGCCGTGCCACGATCGACCGTGAGCAGAGCGCCGCCATCCGCGACTGGGCCCGCCGGAACGGCCACAAGGTGTCCACCCGCGGTCGTATCCCGGCCCAGGTCATCGACGCCTTCCACGCCGCCACCTGAGTCTTCACCGCGCCCCGGGGGTGGGGCGTCACCGTCTCGTCACGACGGTTTCGCTCGCCGCGAATAGACCTGGGGCGACACTGGGAAACGATTGTGCGGTCGCCGGCGTTGCACTGCTGTGTCCGCGATAGCGGATAGGTCCCGTCAGCAGGGGAGAGCACGTCCCCGGGACGGCCCACTAGAGTGGAACTTCAGGTGCCCGGCGACTACCGCGGCACCAGGTGACGGAAGCAGGTAGCAGGCGATGTTCGAAAGATTTACCGACCGTGCCCGCAGGGTCGTCGTCCTGGCTCAGGAAGAGGCCCGGATGCTGAACCACAACTACATCGGCACCGAGCACATCCTGTTGGGATTGATCCACGAGGGTGAGGGTGTGGCGGCCAAGTCGCTGGAGTCCCTCGGAATCTCGCTTGAGGGTGTGCGCTCCCAGGTCGAGGAGATCATCGGCCAGGGCCAGCAGGCGCCGTCCGGCCACATCCCGTTCACCCCTCGCGCCAAGAAGGTGCTGGAACTGTCCCTGCGCGAGGCGCTGCAGTTGGGCCACAACTACATCGGCACCGAGCACATCCTGCTCGGCCTCATTCGCGAGGGCGAGGGCGTTGCCGCCCAGGTTCTGGTCAAGCTGGGTGCCGAGCTGACCCGGGTGCGCCAGCAGGTCATCCAGCTGCTCAGCGGCTACCAGGGTAAGGAAACCGCGGAGGCCGGCACCGGCGGGCGCGGCGGAGAGGCGGGCAATCCGTCCACCTCGCTCGTTCTCGACCAGTTCGGCCGCAATCTCACCGCCGCCGCGATGGAGGGCAAGCTCGACCCGGTCATCGGCCGGGAGAAGGAAATCGAGCGGGTGATGCAGGTGCTCAGCCGGCGTACCAAGAACAATCCGGTGCTGATCGGTGAGCCCGGAGTCGGCAAGACGGCGGTGGTTGAGGGCCTGGCCCAGGCCATCGTCAACGGCGAGGTGCCCGAGACGCTGAAGGACAAGCAGCTCTACACCCTCGACCTCGGGTCGCTGGTCGCAGGCAGCCGGTACCGCGGCGACTTCGAGGAGCGCCTGAAGAAGGTGCTCAAGGAGATCAACACCCGCGGCGACATCATCCTGTTCATCGACGAGTTGCACACCCTCGTCGGTGCCGGCGCCGCCGAGGGCGCGATCGACGCCGCGTCGATCCTCAAGCCCAAGCTCGCCCGTGGTGAGCTGCAGACCATCGGCGCCACCACGCTCGACGAGTACCGCAAGTACATCGAGAAGGACGCCGCTCTGGAGCGCCGGTTCCAGCCGGTCCAGGTGGGTGAGCCGACGGTGGCCCACACCATCGAGATCCTCAAGGGTCTGCGCGACCGCTACGAGGCCCACCACCGGGTGTCGATCACCGACTCGGCGGTGGTGGCGGCGGCAACACTGGCCGACCGCTACATCAACGACCGGTTCCTGCCCGACAAGGCGATCGATCTGATCGACGAGGCCGGCGCCCGGATGCGAATCCGCCGGATGACCGCTCCGCCGGACCTGCGCGAGTTCGACGAGAAGATCGCCGACGCGCGCCGGGAGAAGGAGTCGGCGATCGACGCGCAGGACTTCGAGAAGGCGGCGTCGCTGCGCGATCGGGAGAAGACGCTGGTCGCCCAGCGCGCCGAGCGTGAGAAGCAGTGGCGCTCAGGTGATCTGGATGTGGTCTCCGAGGTCGACGACGAGCAGATCGCCGAGGTGCTGGGCAACTGGACCGGCATCCCGGTGTTCAAGCTGACCGAGGAGGAGACCACTCGGCTGCTGCGCATGGAGGATGAGCTGCACAAGCGGATCATCGGTCAGGAGGACGCCGTCAGGGCTGTCTCCAAGGCCATTCGCCGCACCCGCGCCGGCCTCAAGGACCCCAAGCGTCCGTCCGGCTCGTTCATCTTCGCCGGCCCCTCCGGTGTCGGTAAGACCGAGCTTTCCAAGGCGCTGGCGGAGTTCCTGTTCGGTGACGACGACGCGCTCATCCAGATCGACATGGGAGAGTTCCACGACCGCTTCACCGCGTCACGTCTCTTCGGTGCCCCGCCCGGGTACGTGGGCTACGAGGAGGGCGGCCAGCTCACCGAGAAGGTGCGCCGCAAGCCGTTCTCGGTGGTGCTCTTCGACGAGATCGAGAAGGCCCACCAGGAGATCTACAACACCCTGTTGCAGGTGCTCGAGGACGGTCGACTCACCGACGGTCAGGGTCGAACGGTCGACTTCAAGAACACTGTGCTGATCTTCACCTCGAACCTCGGCACGTCTGACATCTCCAAGGCCGTCGGGCTCGGCTTCACGCAGGGTGGCGGTGACAACAACTACGAGCGGATGAAGCAGAAGGTCAACGACGAGCTCAAGAAGCACTTCCGGCCGGAGTTCCTCAACCGCATCGACGACATCATCGTCTTCCACCAGTTGACCCGGGAAGAGATCATCCAGATGGTCGACCTGATGGTGAATCGGGTGTCCAAGCAGCTCAAGGCCAAGGACATGGAGATGGATCTCACCGACCGTGCCAAGTCGCTGCTGGCCAAGCGCGGCTTCGACCCGGTACTGGGTGCCCGGCCGCTGCGCCGCACCATCCAGCGCGAGATCGAGGACGCACTATCCGAGAAGATCCTCTTCGAGGAGGTCGGTCCCGGTCAGCTGGTCACCGTCGACGTCGAGAACTGGGACGGCGAGGGTGCCGGCGAGGATGCGAAGTTCACCTTCGTCGGTGGTCCCAAGCGCGAGGTCATCGAGCCGGACCTGGCCACCACGGCCACCACGACGGAGTAGACGCCACCGCGCAAATCGGCACGACGGTCGGTTGCCCTCACGGGTGACCGACCGTCTGTCGTCAGCGGGAGTTGTTCAAGAGCCGGACTCGCTCAGCGGTAGCGCGGCAGCATCCCGAAGACCTGCTTGATGATTGTCATCACCCAGCCGCCGGCATTGGGGCTGTGGTAGCGCGGCCAATTCAGCTGGAAGCTGACCGCCCAGGCCTGGCCGGTCCGGTCCACCGCGTACCAACTGAAGGTCAAGTCGCCGGGCAGGTTCCCGGCCTTGGCGCCGATGTAGGGCCACTCGGCGCGGTCCAGGTCGATGCCCGGGATCTCGGACATGATGTCGCGCACCGGCGCCGCGGGGCCGACGGCGTTGCGCTGAAGTCCCGCATGCACACGGCAGATGTCCTCCGCGCTGCCGTACCACTCCGCGCCGTAGGCAGATCCGGGGGAGTGGGTGCGCTCCGGATCCGGTTCGTAGGGGCGGGCATTGGCCTCCCGCAGCAACTCCGCGCGGTCAGCGGGAGCGGCTGCCTTCCACTGTTCGCGCACATCCGGGTTGCCCCATCCCACCGCGAAAATCTCGCGCATGGTCGGGAACGGAGTCATGCTGGCCGGGTCGTGGTGCCCGGCGTGGATCAGGGCTTGTTCGACGGCCCGGCTGCCCAGCCGGTCGATCAGCATGTCGGTCGCCATGTTGTCACTGGTGGCGATCATCTTGCCCGCCGCCTGGCGAACGGTGATCCGGCTGCCGGGCGGCAGCTTGTCGAAGCCGGAGGACCCCAGCTTCTTGGCCTCGCTGGTGATGGTGAGCAGATCGTCCCAGCGCAGCGTGCCGGCGTGCACGGCATCCTCAACGGCGTAAAGGACGTAGGTCTTGAAAATCGAGGCAAGCGGCAGAGATTCGGCCGTGTTGGTCCCGGCGACCTTCTCGCACTTGCCGTCGTTGACCTTCGAAACCTGGTAGGAGTAACGGGCGCCGGTTCGACCCAGCGCGGTGTCGACGTCCTGCCAGGAGTTGATGACGGGCTTGCGGGTGTCGACCGTCAGCCGGCTGACCATGGTCCGGTCGTTGGTGCGCAACTCGATGTCCTGCTGCGCCCCGAATGAGCTGAGCAGGTGCAGCCTGGCCCAGCCTGCGCCGATCTCCACCGCGGTCAGGCTGTAGGGGCGGTCCCACCACAGGGACTCCATGCCGGCGGTGATCGGATCGACCATGTCCGGGGCAGCCAGGGTCCCAACGCTGTAGGTACCGATCGGCCAATCCGAGTTCAGCATGTCGATGACCTGCTGTGCCCGCACACCCTGCGGGGTGTTCCGCTCGATCCGCACCCCGGCATTGGCGGCGGGAGCGGTCGGCGGCGCGCAACTGGTGGCCAGGCACACCGCGGCTATGGCGCCGGCCACTGCGAGCGCGCGCCGCGGCGGACGCCGCCCGTTACTTGGTGTCGACCCTGGCAACGTCCAGCACAACCTCGAACTCGAGTAGCTCGGCACCGGTCGAGACGGGGTTGGCCCGCTCACCGGCATGGGCTGCAATCGCGGGACCCGACGCCCAGGCATGGAAGGCGTCCTCGGACTCCCACTGGGTGACAACGAAATAGCGGTCCTCGCCCTTGACCGGACGGAGCAACTGGAACCCGAGGAACCCGGGCTGGCTGTCCACGGCGTGTGCGCGGTGGGCGAACCGTCTCTCCAACTCCGGACCTGCTCCGGGGGGCACAGAGATTGCGTTGATCTTGACCACGGCCATGTCGCCAAGGCTACCGCCCCGCGCCCCGCGTCCCGGCACCGCGCAAGATGAAACGGTGACCAGCCAACAGCTGACCCACCGTGGCGGCGCGGGACGTCCGGTGGTTCTCGTGCACGGGTTGATGGGTCGCGGCAGCACGTGGTCGCGCCAATTGCCGTGGCTGACCCGAATGGGTTCGGTTTACACCTACGACGCGCCCTGGCACCGGGGCCGTGACGTGGAGGATCCCGAGCCCATCAGCACCGAACGCTTCGTTTCCGAACTCGCCGCCGCCGTCGACACCCTCGGGGTGCCCGCCGTGTTGATCGGCCACTCGATGGGTGGGCTGCACGCGTGGTGCCTGGCCGCTGCCCGGCCCGAACTCGTCGGCGCGCTGGTGGTCGAGGACATGGCGGCGGACTTCGTCGGCCGCACGGTCGGGGCGTGGGAGCCGTGGCTATCCGCACTGCCTGAGGAATTCGACTCTGCTGAAACGGTTTTCGCCGCGTTCGGACCCGTTGCGGGACGGTATTTCCTGGAGGCCTTCGATCGCACCCCGACCGGCTGGCGCCTGCACGGCAGGCCGGAGAAGTGGATTGAGATCGCCGCGGAGTGGGGGACCCGGGACTACTGGGCGCAGTTGCGGGCGGTACGGGCGCCGATGCTGCTGATCGAGGCCGGGGACTCCGTCGTCCCGCCCGGGCAGATGACTCGGATGGCGCAGTTGGCTGGTGATCGCGCCGCCTATGTGCGGGTGCCCGGCGCGGGCCATCTGGTTCACGATGACGCGCCGGAGGACTACCGGCGGGCGGTCGAGGCCTTCCTCGACTCGCTGCCTCCCGCTTGACTCCCGCTGATACTGCCGTTGATGCACATGAAGCCCGAGTGCGGGGGTGAACAACTGCCGTCTGGGCGGGATCTCCTCCTCAGGCCTGGGGGCCTGCATCGTCACCTTCGCCGGCCAGCGCGAAGCGCCCGTCGGAGGTCTGCTCCACCAGGCCGTCGACCAGCAGCGAATCCAGTGCGCGGTCGCGTTGCGCAGTGTCGGTCAACCACACCACGTCCAACTGCGCGCGCTCCACCGGAGCCGAACTCGCGCGCAGTACGTCGAGCAGCTTGCCCCGGACCTGGCGATCGGTACCGGCGAAGCGTTGCACCGGCCGGGCCGGCGCGTCACCACTCGGATAGCCCGCAGCCCGCCAGGCGCAGAACTCCAAGGGGCAGATGCCGCATTTGGGCGAGCGTGCGGTGCAGACCGTTGCGCCCAATTCCATCAGGGCGGCGGAGAACATCGGCGCGCTGTCGTCGTCAGGCAGCAGCGCCTCCACATCCGCGTGGTCACGCGCCGCTGACGGGTTCCCGGCGTCGGCCCGGCCGTGGACCGCGCGTGCCACCACCCGGCGCACGTTGGTGTCGACGACGGGAACCCGCTTGTCGTAGGCGAAGCAGGCCACCGCACGCGCGGTGTAGGCCCCGATGCCGGGCAACGTCAACAACGTGTCCACGTCGTCGGGCACGGCGTCGCCGTGTTCGGTGGCGATCGCGGCAGCGCACTCGTGCAACCGCTTGGCTCGCCGTGGATAGCCCAGCTTGCCCCACGCCCGCAGAACGTCGGCGGCGCCGGCCGCCGCTGTGGACGAGGGCGTAGGCCACCGGCCCACCCAGTCCACCCAGATCGGTGCCACCCGCGCGACCGGGGTCTGCTGCAGCATGAACTCGCTGACCAGAATCTGCCAGGCGTTCACCCCTGGCGCCCGCCACGGCAGGTCCCGCCGGGTCCTGCCGTACCACTGCACGAGGTCCGTGGCGGGGATGGTCATCGACCGCCCGCCTCGGCGGCAGTGCAGAATGCAGGCCATGTCGAAAACCAGCCCGGCGCAAGCATGGATGGCACTCAAGCAGGGTAACGAGCGGTTTGTCGCGGGCCAGCCCGAGCATCCCAGCCAGAGCATCGAATACCGCGCCACCCTGGCGGTGGAGCAGCGGCCGACGACCGTCGTGTTCGGGTGCGCCGACAGCCGGGTCGCCGCCGAGATCATCTTCGACCAGGGCCTCGGCGACATGTTCGTGGTCCGCACCGCCGGACATGTGATCGACTCCGCCGTACTGGGGTCCATCGAGTACGCGGTCAGTGAGCTGGGCGTGCCCCTGGTCGTCGTCCTCGGTCACGACAACTGTGGGGCGGTCAAGGCCACGCTCGCCGCCCTCGACGACGGGCATGTGCCTGGGGGTTTCGTGCGCGACGTGGTCGAGCGCGTGACTCCGTCCATCATGCTGGGCCGCCGTGACGGACTGACCCGGGTGGACGAGTTCGAGACCCGCCATGTCATCGAGACCGGTGCGCAGCTGCTGTCAAGGTCCATCGCAATCGCGGAACGGGTGAAGGACGGCGAACTGGCAATCGTGGGAGTCACCTATCGGCTTGCGGACGGCCGGATCGTATTGCGCGAACACCTCGGCGCTATCGGCGAATCAGGCGAGGGCGAGTAGCCCGTCCGGCGAGCTAACAAGGCGACACGCCGGGCGGGGTCGGACGGCTCCCGGTGACCTGGGCTTACCGTGGGAACGTGCTGGAAATCGAACCGCATGGCCCGCTTCCGCCCCAGGTCTACTGGCGGCGCCGCGGCTTGGCCCTGGGCATCGCATTTCTCGCCATCGCCTTGGTGGCGGGGGTGGCTTTCGCCATTTTCGGTGGGTCGAAGTCGGCGAAGGAGACTGCTAAGTCCGAGACGACGCAGATCCCCCAGCCGGAGAACAAGACCCCGGTGGTCCCGCCGGCCGAATCCAACGCGGAGCCAACGGCCACCCCGACCGCGGCCGTCGCTCCAGCGCCGGTGCTGCAGGCGGGCGACGACTGCCCGGACTCCAACCTGGCGGTCAAGGGCATCACCAACGCTCCTCAGTACGTCATCGGCGACCAGCCGAAGTTCACCATGGTCGTCACCAACATCGGTCTGGTTGCCTGCAAGCGTGATGTGGGTGCCGCGGTGCTGGCGGCTTACGTCTACTCGCTGGACAACAATCGGCTGTGGTCCAATCTCGACTGCGCACCGTCCAACGAGACGCTGGTCAAAACGTTCAATCCGGGTGAGCAGGTGACCACCGAGGTCACCTGGACGGGCATGGGCTCGGCCCCGCAGTGCCCCCTGCCACGCGAGCCGATCGGTCCCGGCACTTACAACCTGGTGGTGCAGTTGGGCAATCTGCGTTCGGCGGCAGTGCCTTTCACCCTCGCCGACGCGCCTCCGCCTCCGCCGGCTGAGCAGGCTCCGGCTGAGCCCCCGCCGGCTGAGCCCGCGCCGGCTGAGCCCGCCCCGCCGCCCGCCGGATGACGGCTACAACAACCGGTCGGTGATAGTCGACTCGGCCAGTTGCGACAACCCCTCGTGGACCGTCACGCAGTGCCGCGTCCCGGGCGCCAACCGGAACGGTTGACGGTGCTCACAACTCGTCATTGTCCACCGCGCGCAATCCCCTGCCCCACCCGCCGTCGTGGCGGTATGGGTTGGGCGCCAGCGCGGGCTCGGACGAATCGGTGATGGCCCGCACGGCCCGCAATGCGTCGTTGACGGTGGCGGACTCGACGGTTCGCAGGCCGGCTGGCGGCGCTCCGCAGCCGACCGGGACAACCGCGACGGTGAACCCCAGCCTGGCTGCCTCGGCCAGTCGGCGGTCCATCCCGGTAACCCGCCGCAGATCGCCGGCGAGTCCCACCTCGCCGAAAACCACCAGCGTGGCCGGCAATGGACGCCCGGTGACGGCCGAGGCCATCGCCGCTGCCACCGCCAGGTCGGAGGACGGATCGGTCAGTCGCATCCCGCCGACGGTGGACAGGTAGATGTCGAGCATTCCGATCGGGATGCCGGCGCGCTTGTGCAGCACCGCGGTGATCATGGAGACCCTGGCCTGGTCCATTCCGCTGACCACGATCCGGCGCGGCGAACCCTCATGGTTCGTCGAGGTCAACAGTGCCTGGATCTCCCCGATCAGCGGACGTTTGCCGTCCAGGGTGACGGTCACGGCAGTGCCTGGCACCGGGTTGGCCCGCTGGTCCAGGAACAGGCCGGATGGGTCGGCCACACACTCAATGCCTTTGTCCTGCAACAGGAAACAGCCGACTTCGTCTGCCGCTCCGAAGCGGTTCTTGACGCCCCGCACCATCCTCAGCGCGGTGTTGCGGTCACCCTCGAAGTGCATCACGACGTCGACCAGATGTTCCAGTGAACGCGGGCCGGCGATCGCGCCCTCCTTGGTCACGTGCCCGACGAGAACCATCGCCACGCCGGTGGACTTCGCGGCCGCGGTCAACGCGGCAGTGACCGCGCGCACCTGGGTGACCCCGCCGACCACGCCGTCGGTGTCGCCGGCGGTCATGGTCTGGACCGAGTCCACGATCACGAGGCTGGGTTTGACCGCGTCGATGTGGCCGAGGACCGTCTGCACGTCGGACTCCGCAGCGAGGTAGACCTCATCGTGGGTGCCGCCGGTGCGTTCCGCGCGCATCCGGATCTGGCCCGCCGATTCCTCCCCGGAGACGTAGAGTGCGCGCCGACCACCCTGGGCCCACCGGTGTGCCACCTCGAGTAGAAGTGTGGATTTGCCGACTCCCGGATCGCCGGCCAGCAGGCTCACCGAACCGGGCACCACCCCGCCGCCCAGCACCCGGTCGAGTTCGCTTACCCCGGTGGGGTGGTGGCGGGTTCGGTCCGGGTCGATGGAGGTGATCGGAACGGCCGGCGTAGACGGCGTCAAGCCCCGATGGGCCAGACCTCCAGCGACCGTCGCAAGCGCGACGACCTCATCGACGGTGCCCCACGTGCCGCACTCCTGGCAGCGTCCCAGCCACTTCGGCATGACATGGCGACATTCGGAGCACCGGTACTGCGCACGAGCTTTGGCCACGCCGACGACGCTAGCCGCTGGGTGCGACAACTCCGCGCACGCGCGTGGCGAGTGTCCCGCGACTACTCAGTCGCGGGTGCCCTCGCCGGCCGACAGTGGCACCGCAATGGTCGTCTGGCCGGCCTTCTCGAAGTTGAAGGTGAAGTTGTAGCTGAGCCCGTTGGTGATCGGCTTGCTCAAGGTGACCTCGGCTGACACCGGCGTGGCGCTGCCCATCTCCTCGGCCCCTCCCTTGGCTGCGACCACCAGCGCCCGGCCGGCCGGGATGGACCCGTCACCGGCAAACGCGACCGTGCCGACGTCCGAGGTGATGCCCACCAGCTTGTCGTCGACGTCGGGGGAGTTGTTTGCGGCCACGAACACCAGTGGCACAACCTTTCCCGGCTGCAGGAAGTCGCCGCTCTGGACGGCCTGCAGGTGGACATTGCGCAGCGCGATGTTCTTGACGCCGGCCGACATGCCGTTGACCGCGGCCTCCTGGTCGGCGGTCTGGGAGATCTGTCCCGAGCCACAGCCGGTGAGGATCAGGCCGCAGGCGGCCAGACCGGCGGACGCGGCGACGAGGCGGTTCGTCAAGCGGTTCACAGCAGCCTCCTGCGTGGCAATGCGGACGGCACGATTGACAGCCGCCACGGTTCAACTATGCACAGTAGTAGGTCGCGCGGCCCCGCGATAGACAACGGGGTGCAGTGGCGCCGGTGAGCCGCACCGGTCGGCCGGGGAGGCCCGCCATACAGAAAACTGCGTTGCTGTCAACCCCCCGCGTTCACCCGTGGTGCCCCTGACCTGCACCGTTGATCCACGTGACTTCTGCCCCCGTGGTAACATTGGGCAGTGAAAGGGGCTCTAATCTGATGAATTTCAAGGTCGGAGACACCGTTGTCTATCCACATCACGGTGCTGCGTTGATCGAAGCGATCGAAACCCGGACCATCAAAGGCGAGCAGAGGGAATACCTCGTCCTGAAGGTCGCCCAGGGGGATCTGACCGTGCGAGTGCCCGCAGACAACGCCGAGTATGTAGGTGTACGCGACGTGGTCGGACAGGAGGGCCTCGACAAGGTGTTCCAGGTGTTGCGCGCTCCGCACACAGAGGAGCCGACCAACTGGTCGCGCCGCTACAAGGCCAACCTTGAGAAGCTTGCTTCCGGCGACGTCAACAAAGTGGCCGAGGTGGTCCGTGACCTGTGGCGCCGGGACCAGGAGCGCGGCCTGTCGGCCGGCGAGAAGCGCATGCTGGCCAAGGCACGTCAGATCCTCGTCGGTGAGCTCGCTCTGGCTGAGAACACCGATGACGCCAAGGCCTCGATCATTCTCGACGAGGTTCTGGCCGCCGCGTCCTGATCCGGCCCGAGGGCATCGATGTCCGTCACGGTCGCCATCGTTCCGGCCGCCGGATCCGGCGAGCGGCTCGGGGCGGGAATTCCCAAGGCTTACGTTGAGCTGGGTGGGCGAAGCATGCTGGAGCGCTCCGTTGACGGTCTCCTCGCTTCGGGGGTCATCGACCGCGTCGTGGTGGCCGTCCCCGCGGGCCGTGTCGACCAGACCGCGTTACTGCTGGGCGGCAGGGCCAGCGTGGTCGAGGGCGGCCCGGAGCGGCATGACACCGTCCGCCTGGCATTGAGTGCCGTGGGCGATCCCGAGTTCGTGGTGGTCCATGACGCCGCGCGGTCACTGACCCCGGTCGAGCAGATTCGGCGGGTGGTCGCCGCACTGCGGGACGGACTTCGGGCCGTCATTCCGGTGCTTCCCGTCACCGACACCATCAAGGCCGTCGATGCCAACGGTGTCGTGCTGGGCACCCCGGAGCGGGCCGGCTTGCGGGCGGTGCAGACCCCCCAGGGATTCGAGACTGAACTGCTTCGGCGGGCCTACCAGCGCGCGGGTTCGGTGGCGGTGACCGATGACGCCTCCCTGCTGGAGAACCTCGGCATCCCGGTGCACACGGTGGCCGGTGACCCGCTTGCGTTCAAGGTCACCACCGCCCTCGACCTGGTGCTGGCGCGGGCGGTGCTGGGCCGATGACGATGCCCCGGGTCGGTCTTGGTACCGACGTGCACCCCATCGAGGCGGGACGGCCCTGCTGGCTGGTGGGCCTGCTGTTCGACGGAGCCGACGGCTGTTCCGGTCACTCCGACGGCGACGTGGCGGTCCATGCGCTGTGCGACGCGCTGCTCTCGGCGGCCGGGCTCGGTGATCTGGGCGAGGTCTTCGGCACCGACCAGCCGCAATGGCGCGACGTCACCGGAGCGCGGATGCTCGCCCATGTCCGGGATCTGCTGACCGGGGCCGGATTCTCGGTCGGCAACGCCGCGGTGCAGGTGATCGCCAACCGCCCGAAGGTCGGACCTCGCCGGGCGGAGGCCCAGAGTGTGCTCTCCGAGTTGCTTGGGGCGCCGGTGTCGGTGTCTGCGACCACCACCGACGGTCTCGGGCTGACCGGCCGCGGCGAGGGCATGGCCGCCGTCGCGACGGCTCTGGTCATCAAGGCTTCCCGGTAAGCTCCCACGTCGTGACCTCCGCCGGCCTGCGCCTGCACGACACCTATTCCGGTGCCGTGCGCGACTTCGTGCCGCTGCGTCCGGGGCAGGTGTCGATCTACCTGTGCGGGGCCACCGTCCAGGGTCTTCCCCACATCGGGCACGTTCGCAGCGGTGTGGCCTTTGACGTGCTGCGCCGCTGGCTGATGGCCAAGGGATTCGATGTGGCGTTCATCCGCAATGTCACCGATATCGACGACAAGATCCTCATCAAGGCCGCCGAGGCGGGACGGCCCTGGTGGGAGTGGGCCGCCACCCACGAGCGAGCCTTCGCCGCCGCTTACGACGCGCTTGGCGTACTGCCGCCCTCCGCCGAACCCCGGGCAACCGGCCACATCACCCAGATCGTCGAACTCATCGAGCGGCTGATCGAGCGCGGGCATGCCTACCCATCCGCCCGGGAGGGTGACGCCGACGTCTACTTCGACGTCCTCAGCTTCGGTGATTACGGCAGGCTCTCCGGCCACCGGATCGATGACGTCCACCAGGGTGAGAGTGTGGGTGCCGGAAAGCGCGACCAACGCGACTTCACCCTCTGGAAGGGCGCAAAGCCGGGGGAGCCGTCCTGGCCGACGCCGTGGGGCCGCGGGCGGCCGGGATGGCATTCTGAGTGCGTCGCAATGGCGCATGAGTACCTTGGTGCCGAGTTCGATATCCATTGCGGCGGAATGGATCTCGTTTTCCCACACCATGAGAACGAAATCGCTCAGGCGCGCGCGGCAGGCGACGGCTTCGCAGCCTTCTGGCTGCACAACGGCTGGGTCACCATGGGCGGGGAGAAGATGAGCAAGTCGCTGGGCAACGTGCTCGCGATTCCCGCTGTGCTGCAACGGGTCCGGCCGGCCGAACTGCGGTACTACCTGGGCAGCGCTCATTACCGGTCCATGCTGGAGTTCACCGAGACGGCGTTGCAGGACGCAGCGAAGGCCTATTCGGGCATCGAGGAGTTCCTGCACCGCGTCCGCACCCGAGTCGGTACGGTGGTGCCCACCATGTGGACCGGGAATTTCGCCGCCGCCCTGGACGACGATCTGGCGGTGCCGGCCGCACTCGCCGAGGTGCATGCCGCACGCGCCGATGGCAACCGCGCACTGGAGGCCGGAGATCATGACACCGCACTTGCGAAGGCCGGCGAAATCCGTTCCATGACAGCGATTCTGGGATGCGATCCGCTCGATGAGCGCTGGGAGACCCGCGACGAGACGGCGGCCGCGCTGGCTGCGGTGGGCGTTCTGGTCGGAGCGGAGCTGCAGCGCCGCGCTGAAGCCCGCCAGAGCCGGGACTGGGCGTCGGCAGACGACATCAGGGAACGACTGAAGGAGGCCGGCATCGAGGTCACCGATACCGCCGACGGCCCGCAGTGGGCTTTGTTCGACGGATACTCAGCGTAATGCCCGGCAACTCACGCCGCCGGGGCGCGATCCGCAAGGAGGGAACCAAAAAAGGGCCGACGGTGGGTTCCGGCGGCGTGCGCAGGCGTGGCCTCGAAGGGCGCGGTGCCACCCCGCCCGCCCGCATGCGGCCCGGTCACCCGGCAGCCAGGAAGGCGACGGCGCAGGCACGCAGGTCCTCCGGTAGGCCCGCCGGCAAACCGACCGACGAGACGGAGATGGTGCTGGGCCGCAACCCGGTGCTGGAGTGCCTGCGCGCCCATGCGCCGGCGTCGGCACTCTACGTGGCCCTGGGGACCGACTCCGATGAGCGGCTGACTGAGTCGGTGACCATGGCTGCCGACCGCGGCATCCCAATCCTCGAGGTGCCGCGCACCGACCTCGACCGGATGAGCGCCAACGGGCTTCATCAGGGCATCGCGCTACAGGTACCGCCCTACGCCTACGCCCACCCCGACGATCTGCTGGCATTGGCCACCCGAGATGTCCAGCCCGCATTACTGGTGGCACTGGACAACATCACCGACCCGCGCAACCTCGGCGCGATCGTCCGCTCGGTGGCGGCCTTCGCCGGCCACGGGGTGCTCATCCCGCAGCGTCGGTCGGCCTCGGTGACTGCGGTCGCCTGGCGAACCAGCGCCGGGGCGGCGGCGCGGGTTCCCATCGCCCGCGCCACCAACCTCAACCGGACCTTGAAAGAGTGGGCCGACGCGGGTCTTCAGGTCGTCGGACTCGACGCTGAGGGTGACACCGAACTGGACGAACTGGACGCCTCCGGACCGCTGGTCGTGGTCGTCGGGTCAGAGGGCAAAGGGCTCTCCCGCCTGGTGCGGCAGAACTGCGACACGGTCGTGTCGATCCCGATGGCCGGGCCGACGGAGTCGCTCAACGCGGCGGTCGCAGCCGGTGTCGTACTCGCCGAGGTCGCCCGCCAGCGCCGGCGGTAGAAGCAGCCACCAGTGTCGCGGTCATGCCCTCAGTCCCAGGGGTCGGCGCGCTGCCACAGTGAGGGCAGATGCAATGCCACCCCGTCACGGTCGGCCAGCGCCGCCAGCACGCGCATCGTGACGTCGAGGTCGTCGCCGGCATATGGAAGCGCCCGCAGGGGTGCGGTCAGCGGGCGGAAGAAGTCATCCCAGTGGATCAGCACCACCCGCCGGGCGCCGACCGCCCGGACGGTCTCATTCCAGTACTGCCTGATGTAGCGCTCCGGCTGAACGCCGAGTTGCCCGACGCCGAGGTAGGCCACCTCGGCCTCTCGGCCGGCCAGCGCGCCCGGCACGAAGCCCGCGCTGCCCTGGATCAGCAGCCGCCGTCCGCTTGGGCGGTGGTGGATCAGCGTCGACCACGCTTCCCCGCAGCGGTAGGCCGAGGCCTTCACCGGCCGCACCACCGGAGCGGTGATCGCACCGGGGAACCGGTCCGGGGGGCAGTGGTGTGACTCGACGAGCGTCACGACGTAGGCCCCCAGTTCCAGCTCCGCACCGGAGGTCGCCACCAGGACGCGGCTCCCGGAAACCCCCTGCCCGCGGGCAACATTGGCGGCCGACTCACCGCCGACCACGATGGCGCCGGTCTTCTCGGCGACCACCGCGCTGTCCATCACGTGGTCGAAGTGGGTATGCACCGGCAGCACCGCGTCCAGGCGGCCGATGCCTGCCCGGGACAGCGCCTCGTCGATCCGCGCGATCGAGGGCGTGAGTTTGCGCAGTCCCACCTCGAGCAGGTTCGGCCGGGAGAAGAAACCGTCGGTCAGCACCGCCGAGTCGCCGTCGTCGACCAACAGTGTCGACACGCCCATCCAGGTGACGGTCAGGGCGGCGTCCCCGGCGGCGTCCGGCACGGTGACGTACTGCGCGTACCGGGAGATATCGGGCCGGCCGAGTTTGAGCCGCATCAGGTGAACGCTTCCAGGTCGACACCACCGGCGAGCAACCGGTCCCGGACCGCGGCGGCGATTCCCACCGCCCCGGGTGAATCACCGTGGACGCAGACCGATTCCACCTCCACGCGGACGGCGGTGCCGTCGGCGGCGGTGACCGTTCCGGTCTTCACCATGGCCAGCACCCGTTCGGCGATCTGAGCCGGGTCGTGCAGCACCGCACCCGGCTCGCTTCGGGGCAGGAGTCGTCCGTCGGGCCGGTAGGCGCGGTCGGCGAAGGCCTCGGCAACGGTCCGCAGGCCGCGACGGCGAGCCTCCTCGAAGAACACCGAGCCGGCCAGGCCGAGCACCGGCAGCCCCGGGTCGACGGCGCACACCGCCTCGGCCACCGCGCGCGCCTGCTCGCGGTGCTCGGCGATGGTGTTGTACAGCGCGCCATGGGGTTTGACGTAGCAGAGTGCCGCACCGGCCGCGTGTGCCAGCGCCTGCAGCGCCCCGATCTGGTAGATCACGTCGGCGGTCAGTTCGGCCGGATCCACCTCGATCCGGCGCCGGCCGAACCCGGCGAGGTCGAAGTAGCCCACTTGTGCGCCGATCCGTACCCCGCGCTGGGCGGCGGAGCGGCAGGTCCGTGCCAGGGCGACCGGGTTACCGGCGTGGAAGCCGCAGGCCAGGTTGGCGCTGGTGACTATGTCGAGCATGGCCGCGTCGTCGCCCAACTCCCAGACCCCGAAGCCCTCGGCGAGATCGGCGTTGAGATCGACGGAGGCCACGGTTCCAGCCTAAGCGGCTACGGCGCCGCCGGGCCATGCCGACATGATTGCCGACGGCAGCCTGCCCGAGAGCCGAGCTGCCGGCTGCCCGGAGGAGTAGCGGGTGCTAGGACGTTTCGTCGTCACCGATGAGCAACCGGACCGCGAGGTCCAGGCGATTGCTGACATCGTTCGCCGACGCCCGGCGGGTGAGCCAGGCCAACAGGTTGGACAGCCACACATCGGAGATCACCCGCGCGATGTGGTACTGGTCCCCATCGGGCTCCCCGTCGCTCATGGCCCTGGCGAACATGCTGTCGATGATCTTCTCGACGTGGTCCACCTCGCCGGCCGCCGACGCGTCAGCGAAGACGTAGGCGCGCGTCATCGCCTCGGTCAGCAGCGGGTTGCGCTGCATCGCGCGGTTGAGCTTGCTGACCATGAAACTCAGCCGCTGGTAGGGGGTTCCACCGGTGACGGCCGAGCGGTCGGTCTTGGCGTCGATCCGCTCGAACTCCCGTCCCAGTGCGGAGACGAGCAGGTGCACTTTGGACGGGAAGTAACGGTACAGCGTGCCGACCGCGACATCGGCGCGGTCGGCGACCGCGCGCATCTGGACGGCTTCGTACCCGCCCTTGGAGGCGATCGCCAGCGTCGCGTCGAGGATGCGCTTGCGGCGCTCGCGCTGGGCTTCCGAGCCCAACTCGGACTCGGCGAGCACCGACACCGGCATCACTTCGCGAGGCTGTGACCCGGCACCGGCGCCGGACGGCTTCTGTGCTGGCGTCGACACTGTTGTGAACTCCTTCGTTGCCAGGCCGGGCGATGTCGACTTGACGGTTCACCGCTGGCACTATTAGAACACGTTCTAGTAAGCATCGACGTGCAGAAGCTCGTGCCCATCAAATTGAGGAGCGCAGTGTCCGCCTCCATCGCCGACGAGCAGTTCGCCGCGCGTGATCTGGTCCGCAGTTGGTCAGCCGGCGCCGGCGCGCCGGACGCGGTGCGCGACATCGAGCAGGGCCGGCCCGACGCCTGGCGGCAGGTGTACGACGGTGCCGCCGATCTGGGTCTGTTCGGCGTGGCCGTCGACGAACAGTCCGGGGGCGCGGGCGGTTCGGTGGAGGACCTGTGCGCCATGGTGGAGGAGTCCGCGCGCGCGCTGGTTCCCGGACCGGTTGCGACGACCGCGCTGGCGACCCTGCTGGTCACTGATAGCACTGTGCTGCAAGCCCTTTCGTCAGGCCGGCTGACCGCCGGTATCGCACTGGACGGGGATCTGCGCGACGACTCCGGCCGGGTCTACGGAACCGCGGACTACGTGCTTGGCGCGGACGGATCCGGTGTGCTGCTGCTGCCGGTCGGCGACGGCGTCGTGCTGGTCGACTCGACAAACACGGCCGTCAGCGTGGAACCGCTGACGTCGACCGACTTCTCCCGTCCACTCGCCCGGGTGACACTGCAGGGGGCGCCCGCCACCCGGCTGGCGGTCACCCGGCGCCGCTTCGAGGACCTCGCCGCCACCGTCCTCGCCGCGGAGGCCGCCGGTGTCGCGCGCTGGGCGCTGGACACCGCCGCCGAGTACGCCAAAGTGCGAGAGCAGTTCGGCAAGCCGATCGGAAGCTTCCAGGCCGTCAAACACCTGTGTGCCGAGATGCTGCTGCGCTCCCAGCAGATCGCCGTGGCGGCGCGCGACGCGGCGGTCGCGGCCGGAGGGGAGGATGACGACCAGTTGTCCATCGCGGCGGCCCTGGCCGCGGCGGCGGGTATCGGAGCCGCAAAGGCCAACGCCAAGGACTGCATCCAGGTGCTGGGCGGGATCGGCATCACCTGGGAGCACGACGCCCATCTGTATCTGCGCCGCGCCTACGCGATCGCCCAGTTCCTCGGCGGTAAGTCGCGTTGGCTGCGCCGGGTGGCGGAATTGGCCGTCAGCGGCGTTCGGCGGAATCTGCACATCGACCTGGACTCGGTGGATCATCTGCGGCCTGAGATCAGCGCCATGGTGGCAGGGGTGGCCGCGCTGCCGGCGGGCAGGCGGCAGATCGCACTGGCTGACTCCGGACTGCTGGCCCCGCACTGGCCCAAGCCGCACGGCCGCGACGCCTCACCGGCCGAGCAGTTGCTCATCGACCAGGAATTGACCAGCGCCGGTGTCCAGCGTCCTGACCTCGTCATCGGCTGGTGGGCGTTGCCGACCATCCTCGAGGCCGGCACAGCCGAGCAGATCAGCCGCTTCGTGCCGGCCACCCTGCGCGGCGAACTCGTCTGGTGCCAGCTGTTCAGCGAGCCCGGCGCGGGTTCGGACCTGGCAGCTCTGCGCACCAAAGCCGAACGCGGTGAGGGCGGCTGGAAGCTCAATGGTCAGAAGGTGTGGACCTCGGCGGCGCACAAAGCCGACTGGGGGGTGTGTCTGGCGAGAACGGACCCAAGCGCGCCGAAGCACAAAGGCATCACGTATTTCCTGGTCGATATGCGCTCACCCGGCATCGTGATCCGCCCGCTGCGGGAGATCACCGGCGACGAGTTGTTCAACGAGGTCTTCTTCGACGATGTCTTCGTTCCCGACGACATGGTGGTCGGTGCGGTCAACGACGGTTGGCGCCTGGCCCGATCCACGCTCGCCAGCGAGCGGGTCGCTATGGCGCACGGCAGTGCGCTGGGCAACCAGATGGAACAGATGCTCCGCGGACTGGCCGAGCAGCAACTGGATCCGGCGATGACCGACCGGCTCGGCGAGCTGCTGCTGGCCGCCCAGGTCGGCTCGCTGCTGGACCAGCGCATCGCGCAGTTGGCGGTGGGAGGTCGGGACACCAGCGCCGAAGCCAGCGCCCGCAAGCTGATCGGGGTCCGCTACCGACAGGCGCTCGAGGAGTTCCGCATGGAGATCTCCCCCGGGGCCGGGATCGTCAGCAACGACGCGGTGCAGAGTTTCCTGAACACCCGGTGTCTGTCGATCGCCGGTGGCACCGAGCAGATCCTGCTCACCATGGCAGGCGAGCGGCTGCTCGGCTTGCCCCGCTAGTGCACGCGTCGGCTAATCGTAGGTGACCTCGACCGAGTCCGAGGTCGGCCGGGATTGGCACGCCAGGATCAGGCCCTCGGCCAAGTCGTCGGGGTCCAGAACGTCGTTCGTCTCCATCTCGACCTCGCCGCTCACCAAGGTCGTCGCGCAGGCCCCGCAGTGACCCTCTTGGCAGGAGTAGGGCGCTTCGATCCCGTCGGCGAGCAGGACGTCGAGCAGCTTCTCCCCGCGGGGCCACGACACGGTGTGTGTCTGTCCGTCCAGGTGCACCACGGCGGTCGACGGGTTGTCGGTGGTCGTCACGGGGAGATCGAATCCTTCCGGATAACTAGAACACGTTACAGAAATGACAATATGGTGAACTAGCTGGCATAAGTGCAGTCAGCTCGACACAAATCGTAACGTGTTCTAGTCTTGTGTGCAGTTCCGCACTCTCGGGAGGCATGCAGTGACGTCCATTCAGCAGCGCGACGCCCAGACGGTTCTCGCGGCCATAGACGAGGTTCTACCGCGGCTGCGCGAACGCGCCCCGGAGGCCGAGCTACTGCGCCGGCTTCCCGACGCCAACATCGCCGATCTGGACGAGGCCGGCTTCTTCAAACTGCTTCAGCCCGAGCAGTGGGGCGGTTTGCAAAGCGACCCCACGTTGTTCTTCGAAGCGGTCCGCCGGATCGCCAGCGCCTGTGGCTCGACCGGTTGGGCGGGCGGCATCCTCGGCGTGCACAACTGGCACCTGGCCCAGTTCGACCAGCAAGCCCAGGAGGACGTCTGGGCTGACGACGCAAGTGTCCGGGTCTCCTCGTCGTACGCCCCGATGGGCGCCGGCGTCGTGGTGGACGGTGGCTACCTGGTCAACGGAACATGGCTGTGGTCCTCGGGCTGTGACCATGCCACCTGGACCTTCGTCGGTGGCCCGGTGATCAAGGACGGCCGCCCGGTGGACTTCGGCAGCTTCCTGATGCCGTTGGGCGATTACCAGATCCGCGACGACTGGAATGTGGTGGGCCTCAAGGCAACCGGCAGCAACACCCTGATCGTCAAGGACGTGTTCGTGCCGCGGCACCGGTTCCTGTCCTACGGCGCCATGAACGACGGCTCCGCCGGGGGGCTCAAGACCAACACCGCTCCCGTCTACCGGATGCCCTGGGGAACCATGCATCCCACCACCATCTCCACCCCGATCGTGGGCATGGCCTACGGCGCCTACGATGCCCACGTCGAGCATCAGGGCAAGCGCGTGCGGGCCGCCTTCGCCGGTGAGAAGGCCAAGGACGACCCATTCGCCAAGGTGCGTATCGCCGAGGCCGCCAGCGACATCGACGCGGCCTGGCGGCAACTGAGCGGAAACCTCGCCGAGGAGTACGCATTGCTCTGCGACGGCGAAGAGGTCCCGATGGAACTCCGGGCCCGGGCCCGCCGCGACCAGGTGCGCGCCACCGGCCGCGCCATCGCCTCCATCGACCGGCTCTTCGAAGCCGCCGGGGCCACCGCGCTCAACAACGACCAAGCGCTGCAGCGTTTCTGGCGGGACGCACACGCCGGACGGGTGCACGCCGCCAACGACGCGGAGCGGGCCTACGTCATGTACGGCAACCAGGAGTTCGGGCTGCCACTCGGCGACACGATGGTCTAGGGGTCTGGAGAAACCCGATGACATCGTTCATCCGCGAAGCCCAGTCCCAACAAGAGGCCCAGTCCCAGCAGGACATCACCTTCGAGTCCACCTCCCGCTACGCGCAGGTTCGCTCGGGCGAGCTCGACGTGCGGTTGCACTACCACGAAGCCGGTGAGGGAAACGATCAAACCGTGGTGCTGCTGCACGGCGGCGGGCCGGGAGCATCGAGCTGGTCCAACTTCGGGCGCAACATCGCCGTACTGGCGCGTCATTTCCATGTGCTGGCCGTCGACCAGCCCGGCTATGGGCACTCCGACAAGCACACCGAGCATGAGCAGTACAACCGCTACAGCTCCAGCGCCGTGCTTGCGCTCTTCGACCACCTCGGCATCGAACGTCCTGCGCTGGTGGGCAATTCGCTCGGCGGTGGCACAGCGGTGCGCTTCGCTCTGGACAATCCGGACCGGGCGGGCCGGCTGGTGCTGATGGGGCCGGGCGGGTTGGCGGTCAACCTGTTCGCTCCCGACCCCACCGAGGGCGTCAAGCTGCTGGGCCGGTTCTCCGCCAACCCGACGCGGGAGAACATGGAGCGTTTCCTGCGGATCATGGTCTACGACCAGAAGCTGATCACGCCCGAACTCGTCGACGAGCGGTTCGCCATCGCCAGCACGCCGGAGTCGCTGGCAGCCGCCCGGGCAATGGGGAAGTCCTTCGCGGGCGCCGACTACGAGCTCGGCATGATGTGGCGCGACGTGTACAAGCTGCGGCAGCGGGTGCTGCTGATCTGGGGCCGTGAGGACCGCGTCAACCCGCTCGACGGCGCGCTGATGGCTCTCAAGCAGATACCGCGGGTTCAGTTGCACGTTTTCGGGCAATGCGGACATTGGGCTCAGATGGAGAAGTTCGACGAGTTCAACAAGCTGACCATCGACTTCCTCGGAGGCACGGCGTGAGCAGTCCCATCCGCTCCCTTGGCTACCTGCGGTTCGAGTCCACCGACGTTCCGGCCTGGCGTGAGTACGCGCTGAAGGTTCTCGGCATGGTCGAGGGCAGAGGAACGGTCGACGGGGCGCTGTATCTGCGGATGGACGACTTCCCGGCGCGGCTGGTGATCGTGCCGGGGGAGCACGACCGGCTTGCCGAGGCCGGCTGGGAGTGCGCGAACGCCCAAGGGCTGCAGAGCATTCGCGATGCGCTAGATGTCGAAGGCGTGCCGTTCAAGGAGGCCGCCGCCGCCCAGTTGGCCGACCGTCGCGTCGACGAGATGATCATCTTCACCGACCCGTCCGGCAACCGGCTGGAGGTCTTCCACGGCGCCGCACTCGAGCACCGCCGGGTGGTCAGCCCCTACGGCCACCGGTTCGTCACCGGCGAGCAGGGCCTGGGCCACGTGGTGCTGTCCACCCGCGACGATGCAGAGTCGCTGCACTTCTACCGCGACGTGCTGGGCTTCACCCTGCGCGATTCGATGCGACTGCCACCGCAGTTGGTCGGCCGGCCCGCCGACGGCCCCCCGGCCTGGTTGCGGTTCTTCGGCTGCAACCCGCGCCATCACAGCCTGGCCTTCCTGCCGATGCCGACCCCCAGCGGGGTGGTTCATCTGATGCTTGAGGTGGAGGAGAGCGACGACGTCGGGCTGTGCCTGGACCGCGCACTCCGGCGCAAGGTCCCGATGTCGGCGACGCTCGGCCGGCACGTCAACGACAAGATGCTGTCGTTCTACATGAAGACCCCCGGCGGCTTCGACGTCGAGTTCGGTTGTGAGGGGCTGCAAGTCGAGGACGACGACTGGATCGCCCGGGAGAGCACGGCGGTGAGTCTGTGGGGACATGACTTCTCCATCGGCTCGCACGTCACCAAGTAGCTCACCGTCATGTCGGCCGAACCTATCGACCCCCGTACGTTCCGTCATGTTCTCGGTCAGTTCTGCACCGGTATCACGATCATCACCACCATGCACGAAGGGCTGCCCAGTGGCTTCGCCTGCCAGTCCTTCGCGGCGCTCTCGCTCGATCCGCCGCTGGTGCTGTTCTGCCCCACCAAGGTGTCCCGGTCGTGGCAGGCCATCGAGGCCAGCGGCAGTTTCTGTGTCAACGTGCTGACCGAGAAGCAACGCGAGGTCTGCGCGCGGTTCGGGTCGAAGGAGCCGGACAAGTTCGCCGGAATCGACTGGCACCCCTCGGCTCTGGGCTCACCGGTGCTGGACGGATCCCTGGCCCATATCGACTGCACGGTGCAGTCGGTTCACGACGGCGGGGACCATTTCGTGGTGTTCGGGGCGGTGCAGTCGCTGTCGGAGGTTCCGTCTGTCAAACCCCGGCCGTTGCTGTTCTACCGCGGCGACTACACCGGCATCGAGCCGGACAAGACCACTCCTGCTCAGTGGCGCGACGATCTTGAGGCCTTCCTCACCGCGACCACACCCGACACCTGGCTGTAGGTCGGCCCTGCAAATCCTGAAGCATGCCCGGCCGAGCGAATCCAAGATCTAGCCGACCATGTCCTAAGTCAGCTCAGATGTCACCTATCCGTACAGCAGACCTATTCGCGGTGGTGCAGTTGCTCGCTGCCAGGTCGAGAGGAGTTGGTGGTAGTCGACCGTGGCGTCAGGCGCGGGAGTGCGCACGGGTCTCGTAGGCGTCGAGCAGTTGGACGGAGTCGGTCAGCTCTCGGTACCGGGGCCGTCGAGTGCGGCCATTGGGTGACGATGCGTCCCGACGGGGACGCGGTAGTAGGTGGAGCAGCCCCCCTGCCAGACGTCGACGTGCTCGATGTCGAGCTGGAGCTGCTGGTTGTAGGCGGCCGCAGCTCGGCGACCGAGGCCGGGGACTGCCTGAAGTGCGCGAGCTGCTCGCCGGTGAACGGCGTGTCCTCCTTGGGCAGGACCCGGTTCGCGCTGCGCTGGAAGAGGTGCACCCGCCGTGCGACGTTGGCTGCCTCGGGAAGCAGTTGAACTGCGCTGGCGGCGCTGCCGACGATGGCGACCCGCTCGCCGGAGAGCGAGTGCTCGGCGGGCCAGGAGCCGGTGTGGAACGACGCGCCACTGAAGCGGTCCATCCCCTCGATGTCGGGGTACCGGAGCTCGCCGAACATCCCGGGGCCGGCGACGACGGTCTCCGCGGTCACCGTGCTCCCGTGGCCGGTGGTCAGGCGCCAGTGGGCCGTCTCGGAGTCCCAATGGGCGGCCTCCACGCTGGTGCCCAGTTGGACGTGGGGCCCGGATGCCGAACGCGGCAACGACCTCCTCGAGGTAGGCGAGGATCTCGGCCTGTCCGGCGAACGGCCGCGACCAATCCGGCTTGGGCGCGAACGAGAAGGAGTAGAAGTGCGACGCGACGTCGCAGGCGAGACCGGGATATCGGTTGCGGCTCCACGTGCCGCCGATGCCTTCGGCCTGTTCGAGGACCACGAAGTCCTCGATGCCGGCCTGCCGCAGTCGCACCGCGGCGCAGATGCCCCCGGGGCCGGCACCGATGATGGCGACCCGGTACGTGCGAGTGGAATCAAGGGGCACGGTGCGCTCCGGCGGACTCGAACGGCTTGTCGTCACGGGATGATCCCCCTTGACCGGACTGTTGTCCAACGAATCAGG
>Ga0315293_10000535_pt1 | contig 35548 bp, 22 predicted proteins | sample YL17G13_20_MG_FD_203071 | JGI IMG/M metagenome (GOLD analysis project Ga0315293, IMG submission 203071) | Sediment microbial communities from Yellowstone Lake, YNP, Wyoming, USA - YL17G13_20 | ecosystem: Environmental > Aquatic > Freshwater > Lake > Sediment | place: USA: Wyoming | collected... | reverse complement strand
CCACAGACCCCATCCCAAATCCTAAGAACCAAATACTAAACCCTAAACAAATAACAATCAACAAATTAGAAACTCTAAATATTCTCATTTTATTCCTCCTTTTCCCAATAACCTAAATTACCATCCGCCACCGCCGCCACCTCCGCCTCCCCCGCCTCCCCCGCCCCCGCCAAAACCCCCTCCGCTACTGGAATGCGGTGCGCTGGTGAAGGTTGAATTCATGTCGTTTACGAAACTAGAAAAGCCGCGGCCGGCACCCGCCCCACCTGAACGCCCGCCGCCAAAACCAAAAAATCCACCGGTTGAGGGCTGACCCGAACCGATTAAGATGGGATGGAACCAAGTTGAGTCTTTAAATCTTTCCGGAGACATAGAATCTAAAAGATGATGGGATATCCCCAACGCCACCGCATAGGGCAAAAATTCCTCTATGTGTTTTTGGCCTTCTTTGCTTTCTAAATATTTCTTGAAAGCCAGCCATTTTTCCTTTTCCCTGGATCCTAACAGCGTACGGCGCGGCATAAACGGAGCAAAGATCATAACTATAAAACCTGATACCATAAGTCCTACTCCCAGGGCCAGGAACAAAGCGAAGATCTTTTCCAAAAATACCATACCCAACATGGTCACTCCCCCGATTATGATCAGACCAATGCCCAGGATGAAATATAGGGTCCTCACCCAGTTCGGGTCTTCCGGGAAAAACCCTGCTTTTACTGTTTCCTTATAAACCGCCTCACAGATCTCACCTATATAGGCATAAAACTTTTCCTTTTGCAGGGAAAGATTGGTCTTTTTGCCCACCGCCGATGTATCTCCGAAGAGCTTTCTGATGGTCACATATTCAAAAGGAGCCAAACCCTCCGGTACTTTTTTAAGTGTAAGCTCATAATCACCGGGTAATTCGGTAATTTCTATGAATCCGCGCCGGGCCAGATCCAAGATGGTGGCCAGGATCTCTTTGATATCCGCTTTCTCATCGATCAAGGTCCCCGCCAGGGCGGGCAAAAGGTCCGAGGGCGGCTTATCTACTATTATTTTGATCCTCTCGATCTTATAATCCCGGCCGAATTTAATGAACAGGTAAAGCATATAAATAAAAGTCATAAGGGGCAGGAGGAATCCTATAATGGGAGAAATCTTTTCATTCAATAACTTTCTGAACGAGAATTGCGGCTGGACCATTCCTTTGGGAAAATCAACCTTGACCTCAAAAAGTTCTCCCGGGGATAGATTTTTGGCAGTAAAGATAATGGTCTGGGGATTAACTATCTTCCAGCGCGCCCCTTCGGCCTGAGTGTAAAAGTTAACCTGTAATTCCTGGGGGTCGACGGCCTGAGGGAGATGGACCGTGGCGCGGCCTGCCTCCACCCTTCCGTCGCGATCCTCAAAAATGGCCTTCCAGTAAAGCTCATCTGAATTTTTAAGGGAATTTAGGGCGCCTACGACTTTATATTTCAGAATGAAAGTTTTGCGGGTATTATTATATTCCGGTTCATTGGTATCGCGCGAGCGCCACTTGACCACCTCGTTCCCTGATTCTTCATATACCTTGAATTGATATTTATTCAAACCGCCGCTTGTATAAGAAAGGTCCCCCTCGTTCAAAGTTATATCTGTAATATCTTCCAGCCCGGCCATTCGGATCTCCCGTATGCCCCCGTTCCAGGCGCCGTCAAATACATACCCCAGATCCTCCACCACATTCAGCGTGGAATCCGGATTTATATAAATATCGACATTGATGCTCTCCCAATAGAGGCTGCGGGCGGAGGCGGGGCCAGCCATAAGTAAAAGCCCGAGTATTATGGAAAATAAAATGATTTTTTTACTCATTTTATTTATTATACCATATCGCAACCATCCTCCCCCGGGCTAAAACCACCATTTAATAAAAGCGAAATTTCCGCAAAGATCAGGCGATATAGATATATGGTAATTGCCGGCAAGGTTATTGAAAGAAGAATTAATAAATTAGCCCGACTTTTGTCAAGCTCAGGGGCCAACGTTGTTTTTTCAAGGGAAGGGATTCGCAGAGGGAACATCTTAATCGCCAGGGGCGGAGCCTTAACGAAAGAAATATGCGATCAATCTCCCGGCGGAGAAAGAGGATTATTAATTCACGCGAAGGATAAGAAGCCGGAAGATTTCAGGCAAGCCCTAGAAGACACCCTCTCCGGCAGAGGCCTCCTTTTGGCAAACCTTAATTTAAGAGGAATTGAGGCTTCCTATGATTTCAGGTCCGTATTATTGATTCCCCCTTACGGGGGAAGAGCGGATAAAATGACCGCCCCGCCCAAGGGGGTTTACCGCCTCGCCTATTGGCTTCTCAGAAAAACCACCGATGTGGACGCGATAATATTTGATCCGAACCTGGCCCCTTTGGATAGATTGTTTGATTTAACCCAAGAAAGACATTTCGATGCCATAGGGTACAGTGTTTTGAATCCAACGCTTCGCCATGATATTGAAATCTTGTGTAAATTAGCCGAAAGCTCGGCTCACGGCTTACGGTTAATAGGCGGGATCGCGGCCTCCAACATGAGGCCGGAGGATATTTTCAAGGCCCTGCCCGTTGATCTGATTGTAAAAGGAGCCGGAGAAAACCCGTTAACCATGATCATGGAAAAGCAAGCCGGCTCGCCTGCAAAGAGCCTGGATAGATTTCTTGGAATTCCGGGGGTTTCTGTTGCCGGCCGTGAAGAAACTTACGGGAGCGCGCCCGCGCTTTTATCTCGAAGTGAATTCGCTTTTTCCGCCGCGGCCGACGTGGAAAATGTCCCCTATTCCACGGCCACTTACGATGTTATTAATGGGGGCGGAAGCTACTGGGGGCAGACCTTGCGATCCCGAGAAGAAAGAGAAGGCGTCATACCCCTCAATGAAATCGGTTCAAGGTCGATCCGGATAGAAACCGCCGATTTCTGCAGGGGAAGGTGCGTGTTTTGTTCGGTGAGATCGTATGAAAAACGCTTGACCACAGATGGCTATGTAAAGGTGCAGTTGACTCCTGAAGAAATGGTGTCTCTGATTGAACTGGCGCAAAAACATCACAAATTTGACAGCATCCACTGGGATGACGATGATTTCCTAAATGAACCCGAAAGGATCAGGGTGTTTTGCAAGCTGGTTATCGAAAAAGGATTAAATAGATATCCCATGTTGATAAAAGCCCGGGCGGATGAAATAGACCGGGATTTATTGAAATTAATGAAGGCAGCGGGGATTAAGATAATTGCCATAGGAGTCGAAGATCTCTCCGAAAATTTGCAGCGCTTAGGAAAGGGGATAGATCCCGAAAAGGTGGAAAGGGTTGTAAATTTAATCATTGATGAAGGCCTTATCTGCGGCATGAACGAAATAGTTTTCAGCCATACCAGCACGCCGGAAACCATAGCAGAAAATATAAGGAGGAGCGTCGCCATTTTAAAACGCGGCAATTCGTATTTGGGAGCTATCCCGCGTATGGAGGCCTACTGGGGCGCTCCGATCATGCGTTATAAGAATGGGAATTTAATCCAATTTGAAGAATTGATGCTGCCTGGAATGAAAACTCCCTTAAAAATTCCCACTGTAGTAAGGTTTGAGGATCCCGCAATGGAGGAATTATTTGATAAAGCACTCGCCGAAAGAGATAGATTCCTGCTTAGTCTTTCAAGCGATCCCAGCTATGAATTCAATCATTTCCCCTTTCCCGTGCTTTCCCTGGCGCTTTTTAGGGGGGTATATGTCGCCTTGAACCGACCGCCTCATGAAATCAAAGAAATCGAAGAATTAATTTTTGCTTTTGTCAATAATTCCAAATCAAAGCCGCTTTCACAATCAGCGGACGCCCTCCAAGAGGCAGGCAATTATTAAAATGGAGAGGGAAGGATTCGAACTCCCTCGACTCGGCGCTTAGCGCCTCGCTCGGGAGGCAAATTTCGAAATACCGAGCGAACCCCGAGATTCTCGAGGGGTGAGTCGAGGTATGGAGAGGGAAGGATTCGAACCTTCGAAGGCATAAGCCACCTGATTTACAGTCAGGCGCATTTAACCACTTTGCTACCTCTCCACCTGTAAGACCCCGCTTATTCTATCAACTTTTTCTCTGGCGGACAACTTCGTACATCACCACCGCCGCCGCCACCGAAGCATTCAGGGAATTGATCTTCCCGGCCATGTCAATTTTTACCAGAAAATCACAATTTTCTTTTACCAATCTGGAAAGACCCTTCCCCTCCCCTCCCACCACCAAAGCCAGAGGCAGTTTAAAATCCGCCTGGGTGAATTCGATCTCCGCCTGCTCGTCCAGCCCCGCTACCCAAATCCTCTGCTCCTTTAATTTGCGGATGCAGTCATTGAGGTTGGTAACCCGCGCCACCGGCACATGCTCTATCGCCCCGGCGGAGGAGCGCGCCACCGCCGCGGTCAATCCCACCGCCCGATGCTTTAAGGTCACCACCCCGTGCGCCCCCGCGGCATCGGCCGTGCGGATGATGGCACCTAGATTATTCGGATCTTCAATCCCGTCCAGGAGAATCAAAAAGAGCGGCTGATCTTTTGCGTGGGCGGCGGCTAAAATATCTTCAATCTCCGTATATTTATGCGCCGCCGTAAAGGCCATCACCCCCTGATGCCTGCCGCTCAAGCTTAAACGGTCCAGCGCCCGATGGTCCACGAATTCCACCAGGAGGCCGCTCTGCTTGGACAGGTAGAGGATCTGGGCGATTAGGCCGTGGCGTTCTATGTTCTTGGCCAGAAGGATTTTATTTATCGGCCTTTGAGCTTTGAGGCATTCCAGGACCGGCTGGCGGCCTTCGATCAGATCTGACATAAAGCTTTTTCGAAAATCTTTAGGGCCAGATCCACTTCTTTTTTCTTGACGATCAGCGGAGGGATAAAGCGCAGGACGGTGCCGTCCGCCCCGGTGGAAATCAATACCAGCCCGTTCTCCAGACAATTATTCATGATCTTCTTGGTAATCTCGGAATCTCCGATATCCACCCCGATCATCAACCCTAAGCCGCGCACTTCTTTGATAACCTCATATTTTTTCTGAAGTTTCAATAATTGTTCCTTAAGATAAGCTCCCTGCTTGGCGGCATTTTCCACCAGCTTCTGCTTTTTAATGACTTGAATAGTGGCCAGGGCCGCCGCGCAATTGACCGGATTACCGCCAAAGGTTGAGCCGTGCGCCCCGGGCGACCATTTCTCCATAATTTCCTTCCTGGCCACGCAGGCCCCCAGCGTAAAGCCGGAAGCGATCCCCTTGGCTAACGTTATTATATCGGGAACCACGCCGAAATGCTCGGCGGCAAACCATTTTCCCGTGCGGCCGAAACCGGTCTGCACTTCATCCATGATCAAAAGCACGCCGTGTTCGTCGCAGAGCTTATGCAGGCCCTGCAGGAAAGGATAAGGAACCGTCACATAACCACCCTCCCCCAGGATCGGCTCAATTATAGCGGCGGCGATCTTATGCGTTTTGATCAGTCCCTCCACCACAGCCAGATCGAACGGCGCGATATAAATTTCGGAAAGCAGCGGCTCATAACCCTCGCGATATTTCATTTTAGAGGTGGTAACGGAGAGCGCCCCTAGGGTGCGGCCATGGAAAGCCCCCTTAAAAGCGATGATCCCCGGCTTTTTAGTGGCGTATTTAGCTAATTTCAGGGCGGCCTCCACCGCTTCGGAGCCCGACTGGCAGCAAAAGGTGCGCGCGTCAGGAATAGGAACGATCTTCTTGATCTCTTCCCCTAATTTTATGTAGGGCTCATACAATGCCACCCCGATACAGATATGGATCAGCTTTTTGATCTGTTGGCTGGCGGCGGCCACCACCCGGGGATGGCAGTGTCCGGTGGAGCAGGTGGCGATGCCGGAGGAAAAATCCAGGTATTTTTTCCCGTCCGTACCGTAAAGATAACAGCCCTTCGCGGACTTTATGGAAAAATCCGCAAAATAAAGCCCCAAAACGGGAGACAGCGCTTCTTTAAAACGTTCCAGCATTATGACATTATACCCAACTTGTGGGGAAAGTGCAAAATTGATATAATCTTTTTATGAGAAGAGTCCTCTTTTCCCCCTTAGCCATATTTCTGTTATGCTTACCCAGCTTAGCCGCTTATGTGCCGGGGGAATTGGTCGTTAAATTCAAGCCGGGGACCGTGCTCACCGGGGGAGTCGTTTCCTCAAAAGCCCCCACTTTAATGAACCTTAATAAAAAATTCGGGGTCATAAACATCGAAAGGGGCTTGCCCCAAGCCCGGGCTCCTCTGGCCAAAGATGTAAAACTTCCGGATCTCACCCTAATCTATAAACTGTCCCTGCCGCCGGAGGCGGATGTTATAAAAGCCGCGCGGGAGTACCAACAGGATCCCAATGTGGAATACGCTGAGCCCAACGGCATCATGCGGGCTTTGGTAACTCCCAACGATCCGCGCTATGCCGCTCAGTGGGGCCTGCCCCAAATCGGCGCTCCCAACGCCTGGGGGGTAACCACCGGAAGCTCCGAACCCATAATTGGAGTGGTTGATACTGGAGCTGATTACACCCATGAAGATTTGATCGGAAAAATTATTTTGGGTTATGATTTTGCGAATAATGACAATGATCCCATGGATGACAATGGGCATGGCACCCATATCTCGGGGATCGCCGCCGCCCTAACCAATAACTCCGTCGGGATCGCTGGCTTGAATTGGAACGGAAAAATCCTGGCGGTCAAGGCGCTGGACGCATCGGGAAGCGGAACCATTTTAAAAGTAGCCCAGGGAATGAACTACGCCGCTGATCACAATGCCAGGATCATCAGCATGAGCTTTGGCGACTATACCGACTGGTCCACCATCAAGGATGCGGTGATTTATGCTTATGGTAAGGGCTGTACCCTAGTGGCCGCAGCCGGCAATGAAAATACCAGTAATCCCTGTTATCCCGCCGCTTACAACGATTATGTCATTGCCGTAGCCGCCACCGATGTGGCCGATAAGCGTTCCGTCTGGGGAGGCGACCTAGCCTCAAATTATGGTAGTTATGTTGATGTCTGCGCCCCGGGCTCGGGTATCTGGTCAACCTGGCTGGGCAATAGTTATCGCTCCAAGGACGGCACCTCCATGGCCACGCCCTTTGTTAGTGCGCTGGCTTCAATGCTTCTGGCAATAAATCCCGGCTTCACACAGGCCCAGCTTAGAGCCCGCTTGGAAAATACTTGCGATAATATTGATGCCTTAAATCCGGGTTTCGCCGGATTGCTGGGCCATGGGCGGATCAATGCCGCCAAGGCCCTGGGTTCTCCCACCGCCCAGATCACCGCCCCATCCCCCAATAGCTGCGTGGCCGACACCATAGATGTTGTTGGCTCCGCCTTGGGCAATGTTTTTGATTTCTACACTTTATCCATCGGGTCGGGCTCATCGCCGACAACCTTTGATACCCTTACCACCAAAAATACCGCCGTTAGTGGAAACACGCTCTACACTTTTAATACTGCCAGTTATCCCGATGGTTATTACACCTTAAAACTTGCGGTACAAACCACCGATCCTTATACTTCTGAAGCCACCACCACCTTTACGATTGATAATACTTACCCCACCGCCCAATTCACCCGCCCAGCAAGCGGAGAAAGCGTCCGGGGAATAGTCACGATAGAAGGCGTGGCCGATGACACCAATTTTGAATATTATACGGTGGACTATTCATCCTTTTCTTCTCCGGATAATTTTATTCAAATAAATACTTCCAACACCAAACAAACCGGCGGCCCGCTCTGCACCTGGGATACCACCGGGATCAAGGGGGCGTATAACCTCAGACTGCGGGTCAAGGACCGGGCCCAAAACTCAAGCTCCGACCTGATTACCGTAACCGTACTGGAAAAAAACGTGCCGGATGTCAATATAACGAACAACCCCCAGGCCTCCCCCAACCCCTTCAATCCCGTCCTGCAGGGCTCAACCTATTTGTATTATAAGCTTTCCGACAACTACGCCGTGACCATTTATTTATTCGATATGGGCGGCAACCTGATCTGGCAGAAAAGTTGCGCCGCCGGGCAGGAGGGCGGCAAGATCGGGGATAATTTGGTCGCCTGGAACGGGAACAACCTGTACGGGGAAACGGTCAACAACGGCCTTTACTTTTTTAAAGTGACTTCCCAAATGGCGGGTTATAAAAAGGTCCTGGGTTCGGGCAAAGTCATAATCTTAAGATAATCAGAAGTTCAGCGTGCCCTCATAGGTCACCAGTGAAGCGTCGAAATTGTCGGAGGCCCTCAATAAATTCTGGAATCGCACATATTTCAATCCTACCGAAAGCACCACGCTGGAGATGACCGGATTATCCCAGGGGACCGTAAAGTTGAAATTATAAGAATTGGAACTCTTTAAATAATCAAGGTCCGGGAAAGTGCCGCCGGCCTGCACCTCGCCCATGTTATGCTCCTCATCAAAGTTGTGCACGATCTCACCCCAGGTAAAGACCCTAAAACCCAGGCGCGAAGCCAGATTGATCTTATGCTTGCTGATCCACTGCTTATTAATATCCTGGGCCGAGGTCACCTTGATCCCATAATCCCCTGAAAGCGACAAAGGATCAACCGGATTAAATTCCACCCGGCATTTAATGGTTTGATTTACGGTTTCCAGGACCGTTTCAGTGGTGGCGGTGGTGGAAACGGTCCGGTTCTGATAATTTTCCTGCACCAGCCCGGGAGTGATTATGATCTTGGTATTGGGAATGATAGACATGGAATAATTCTGAGTAAAGGAAGTGGTATCCTGCGCGGTTGAATCCAGCGTGCCGATGGGCGTCAGCGCGTTGCGGTAATAAAGATTGTAATTGCTCGATAACTTCAATTTTTCAAGAGAAACCGGAGTCCAATCCGCATTATAAGTGTTGGCTCGCCCGCTGCTTTCCCGCGCGGCCTCATTGATGGTGTTGTCCTCCGAATAGGCCCATCCTAAACCCAGCCAGGTGACCGGACTGGCCTTGATATTGGTGGAAGTGCGCTCGGTTTTGGGATTTTTGCCGCCCACCACCACCGTGGGGGTCTCCTGGCGATTGTAATCGTAACTGGTGGTGAGCGGGGAGACCGGATTGAAATCCAGATGATAAGTGGTGTTCTTGGTCTGGATGCGCGAATAAGTGGGAATGAGATTGGTGGATTCGTGATTGATGAGCTTCGAATATAAGGAAAGTTTTTGGATGCGGCCAAAAGTCATGTCCCAGGACCAGTCATAGGAGGAGTCATCGGTTATGCTCTGTGAAGAGATCGCCTCTTCGGTAGATCCCACCTTGGATTTACCGGTGGGTTGGGAATTCTGCCAGTCATAGCCGAATTTCATGCGGTCCGTGGCAGACAGCGAGGCGTTGATATGGTTATAATCGGTTAAAGATTCGGCAGAAGCGATATTATCCCGGCTCAAAGTCAGGCGTTTGTCATAACGGGGGGTGAAGGAGAATATCCCGCGCGAAAGTGTATTCAGTCCCACTCCGCCCGAGAACGAATTCTGAAAACTGTCCGAGGTCAAAGCCCCGTCCCGGCTGTTCAAATTATCGCCTTTGGTCACGTAATTCCTGAAATCCAAATTTATCGAACCCACCTCAAAAGGAGTGACCCCCAGTGAATAGGAACGGTCATAGTTGCGCGAGTAAGGATTGTAGGATTGTTTAAGGTTTTTCAACGGATTATTGGTGTTCTTATATGAAAAATTGGTGGTCAGGCCGGAGAATAATTTTTTAGCGTTGCTGGGTTTTAAACTTACGCCGAAATCTTCATAATTGCTGCCCACCCCAATAGCCGTGCCCCCCAGCGGACTGTATTCAAACCCGATCTCTTTCTTGTTGTAGCTTAAGGAAGCGTCACCCAGAGCGGTTTTTATGCCGTAGCGGTAAGCATTATCGGACTTGGGCTCTCCGGCCGCCGCCAGACCCCCGCTGCTCTGAAAATTATAGAGCACCGACACGACATCCTGGGTGCCGATGGTGATGGAATAAAAGCGAATGATGCCGCTGGTATAATCAATGGCATAATCTATGTCCCGATTCCTCAAATTATTGTTAACAAAGACCTGCTCGGAGTTCTCGATCACCGGTTTATTGAGCAGGGTAAAGGTCTGGGTGGGGGTGGAAGTGGTGTAACTTTCCGCGGTGCTTTCCGAAACTATAACCCGGTCATTGCTGGAGCGGGCGTAAGCCCCGTTAAACTGCAGGAGATCCCCGAACTTAAAGTCCATATCCATTCCGGTCACGTCCTGCACCATGTCCCCGCCCTGGGGAACCGAAGGCGCGATATATTGGAAGACGATCGAAAAGTTCATGGTGGTTCCCAGCTCTTTATTGAAAGTGATATAGGGATTATCCTTGTTATAATTTAGGGAATAGCCGGTATTCCCCGCGTCCGGCTCAAAAGAGCTGTTGCGCGTATAGGTGGTAATGATCTGCGAGCCGGTTTCCCAGACATCCACCCTTTCCGCCCCGGGCACGATATTCCTCATATTGCGGATATAATACGGCCCGCGGCTGCCGTTGCCCGCTCCGGTAAAGCGGCCCACCACGCTCTTGCTGTAGGTATAAAGCACGGTCACCTCGGAAGTGGCCTCCAGCAAAGTTAAAATCTTGATATTTCCGGTAAAATATCCATCGGACAGGTCGTAACGGTCATTGATAAAAGACAAGGTCGCCTGCGGGACCACCCGCGTATACCCCGTGATCGGATCCACTTCCGTTGAAGGGACCGCGTAAAGCGAGGGGCTAAGTTCCGTTCCGTCCAGGGTTACAGTCAATCTTCCGCCTTCGGCGCTCGTTAATATGGGAAAGTGGGACAGGTAAATCGTGTAATTATCGGCAATGATGTCTTGGGCGCGGAAGGATTCTACATAATCCGCCTTGGCGCTGCTCTCGCCTTTCCGGGCCGATTCTCTTAAATAGGTCATTCCCACGGTCAATTTCTTGGGAACTTTGGGAGGGGGCGGCGGCGGCGGAAGCTCGAAATAACGGTATTTATAATTAATTCTTAGGTTGTCGGTGGTGGAGATATTGTAATTAAAGATTATCTTTCCCTGATCGTAATCTATATAATAATCGAAATCCCTCACCACCAATCGTTCATTAATGAATACTCTTTCGGATTGAGAAATGATGTTCTGATGAGACAGGGCAAACGGCCCGCGGCTGCCGTTTCCCGGGATATTCTCCTGCTCCGGTACGGTTTTAGGATACTGATAGCTGACCTGCAGGGGTTCCGCTGAAGTGGGCAGGGTCGGCAGTAAAAGGGTGATCAAGCCCTCATCGTATTTTATGTTATAATCCTCATTTTTCTTGAGCTCAATCCCCCGGAAGGTGACAGTTTCCGAAAAAGTCTGGACCGGTGTGTTTTTCAGCCGATACTTGCCCACCGATTCCTCTTCCATGGCCTGTTCATTAACGACCGCTTCCCGGGTCACGGCCTCCCCGCTTAGAGGCGCGGTAAAAACGGTGGGAAAAGATTCATCCGCAGTTCCATTGACCGGCTGGGGGGCGGGCTTTTTCTGCCCCCAGGTATCGGGATCAAGCGTGAAGCGCCCCTGGGCGCCGAAGAAATCTTTCTTGGAAAGCGCGGGGAAGAAAAGATCCAATAAATTGGTGTATTCATAACTGTAGGAAAACTCGTCGTTCTCGGTTAAAATGCGGCTAAAAGTTATTTTCCCTTCAAAATAATCAATGATGTAATTTTCTCCGCGATTCTGGAGGATGCCGTTCAATTCAATGCGTTCGGAACCCTCCAGGATGGACCCGTGGCCCAATGAATAAGGACCCTTGGTGTTGGTTCCTTTTTGTTTGGTCAGGCTCTGGATCTGGCTTTTTAGCTTGGCGGAGGGCACGGTTATGAAATCATAGCCGTCGTCCTTGCTGGTCACCATGACGCCGTTTAAATATTTGGTGGTGGAGGCGAATTCATTCCCCGTAAAATTGGCGGTAAAATCCCCGAAGGTCAATTCATGTTTGTTGTCATAATTCACTTTAACGTCATAGCGCTCGGGGGTTTCGGGCTGCTGTTCGATGTCGAAGGTGGTGGAAAGTTTTTCCGAAAGCTGGGCCAATATTTTAAGCTGCAGCCGCTCCTGCCAGGGTCCGCCCGACACCGTGGGGGAAAAGCCCCCCAGATAAGTAAGGCCCAGAAAATAATTGGTCAGCGGCTGGACGTCTTCCTTCTTGTATTCCCACTTTTTATAACCGGAAATGTCGATCTTGGGGTAAGTGTCCGCCAGGACACAACTGGCGGCCAAAATTAAAAAGACCAACCAGAAATATTTCTTGGCCATCGATTGGCATATTAACAAACATCCCTATGGTTTTCAATAAGAATATTATTGCCGCTTGACAGGCGGAGAGGCGCTATTATAATGGGGACAAAATTCCCCAGAGAAGGAGGACTCATACGCGCGATCGGAACACATTGGAGAGTCTGCTGGCGCAAAAATCCAAGATCAAGGTGCTCCGTTTGCTGCTTTCCCAAAATTCCTCCCCCATCACCGGCCGCGAGATGTCGCGCCAGACCGGTCTGGACCATAAAACCTGCCACAAAGCCCTTAAGGAATTCTGCCTGCTGGGGGTCGCCCGGGTCACTCACGCCAGCAACAGCAATCTTTATCGCCTCAATCCCAAAAATTATCTGGTCAACCAAGTGATTTTGCCCCTGTTTGAGATCGAACGGAAAGTTTTGAACGGCAACGGTAAAAAATTTCAATAGAAGGAGGGTTTCATATGAATAAGAAATTAAATCTGATCGAACGATTCTACCAAGAGGTATTCGGCTTACTGAAACGACTGCGGAGATTCAGAAAAGGAGGCGCGCTACTGCTTTTTACAGGCGTGGTGTGTCTTTTTGCGCTCTCGGCACAAGCCACCATACCCCAGCAAATCAACTATCAGGGTAAATTAACCAATGCCAGCAACATCCCACTCAGTGGAATCTATAGCATGGTTTTCACTATTTATGATGCGGAAAGTGGTGGCACGGCTATATGGACCGAAACCCAGACCACCGTAACCGCCGAAAGCGGATTCTTCAATGTGATCCTGGGCTCAGTTACACCCATCCCTCCCCTCTTCACCACCGAAGCCACCACTTATTTGGGAATCAAGGTGGGAGCTGACTCGGAGATGACCCCCCGTCAGAAATTGGTGTCAGTCGGATATGCTTTCAAGGCCTACGACGCCAATAATTTAGGCGGTTATCCTCCTAGCTATTATGCCCCCGCCACTTCGTTGGGAAATTATGTTCTCTTGGGTCCTGAAACCCAGCAGACCACCGCGGGAGCCAATGCGGTATGGGTAAAAGGTGGCACCATTGGAGTTTCCGGCGAAGGTGCGAGCATTGGAGTTTATGGCGCAGAATCAACAACCTACTCGAATTATGGTTATTTGGGATGGCTTGCGGGCATGTACGGCTATGGAGTTTATGGAGCGGGACAATCTTATGGGGTTTATGCGGTGAATTCATCCACTTCCGCCTCCGGCTATCTGGGGGGGGTATATGGAGCTTTTGGTTCAGATCCAACTTATTCCAATTACGGTTATTTAGGAGATAGCTCAGGTTTGGGGGTCTCCGGAATGGGAGTAACTGCTGGTGTTTGTGGCACCGATCCTTCTGGTTTTGCTTTGCACTATGGTTATCTGGGATCATCCCCAGAAGCTGCAGGCGTTTATGGCTACGCCAACGATGCCTCTGGCTATGCACTGCGGGCTGAACAGGCAAATGCTTCGGGTTATGCTATTTATGCAAACGGGGGCAAGAATTATTTCTCTGGTCCACTGACCGTGGCTAATACCATTGAAACCACTTCCGGCGGTTACAAATTCCCGGACGGCACAACCCAACTCACGGCCTGCACGGGAGGCGGCGGAGGAGGAGCTGGTTATGTATTGCTTGGCCCTGAAACCCAGCAGACCACCGCGGGAGCCACTGCGGTGTGGGTGAAGGGGAGCGACACCGGTGTTTCCGGCGAGGGCGGAACTTATGGGGTCTGGGGTCAAGCTCCCAACTATGGAGTTCATGGACAAATCGATGATACAAACTTTGGAGAATTAGGCAGAAAGAAAAAAGTGAATCAATATTATGGGGTTTACGGGCAGGGCAGCGCGGCAGGAGTTTATGGACAAGACACCACTCTGTCAACTTACGGTGAATTAGGTAACGGCTCTAACGGAGTATATGGATATTCTTCGGTTGGCGGCGGATTTGGCAGTGGCGTTTATGGGACTGATGGATCCAATTCCGGTTATTTAGGAATGACCTCTGGTGGAGGCATAGGTATGGGGGTTAATGGCTGGGGTCAAGATTATGGGGTCTACGGATATAGCGTATCCGGACTCGGAATTGGGGTCTGCGGGTATGGAAAACTTTATGGGGTGCGCGGATTAAATAATTCCGCCCCGACCAATTATGGTGCATTGGCTGGAGTTGATTTTGGAGTTTCCGGAGAAGGAACAACTTATGGGGTATCCGGAAAATCAGTTTATTATGGGGTATATGGGCGAACTGATGGTGGCGGGGACAGCTATAGTGTATTTGGAACTCATGAAGCCACCGGCACTTACGGATATTTGGGGGGCTATTATTATGGCGGTTACGCGCAATATAACGACAGCAACCGCGCCATGATCGGCGGTAGTGATTTCGGTATATCAGCTGAGGGGACCAACATCGGTGTTTATGCAAAATCAAGCGGCTACGCCGGATATTTTGAAGGCAATCTCAAGGTCACCGGCACCATCGAGGGAGCCAGTCCGGTAAAAGTAATTGGAGGCCTGGATGTTCAAACTGGTGGAGTTAGAGCTTCGACTTTTGAATCCACGGTAGCGGATGGCACCCCTCCCCTCACCGTAGTTTCTTCCACAGCAGTTACCAATCTCAACGCCGATCTTTTGGATGGTCAACATGCCAGTGATTTTCTTTCTTCGGCCGGTTATGTTCAACTGGGCCCCGCCACCATGCAGACGACCACGGCGGCGGTGGCGATTTATGTTTCCGGGGCAAGCGGGATTTATGGCATAGCCGATACCAGTGGGAATGGTAATGTGGGGATTGGGGGGGTAACCTACCAGGCGCTGGGAAGTGGTGTTTTCGGCAATGCTTTCTCAACTAGTGCAGATATGCATTACGGGGGGTACTTTCAGGCCTCTGGAGAAGCAGGAGTCGCGGTTTATGGAAGAGCGCGGTCAACCAGCGGCACCAATTATGGGGTTTATGCTGAAACAAAGTCCACCACCGACGGGTATGGTGTGTATTCAAAAGGAAGGATCGGGACCAACAGTCAGATCGTATCCACTTTATCAACGGGCACGGCGCCGCTTTCGGTCGCCTCCACCACCGAGGTCACCAATTTGAACGCTGATCTTTTAGACGGCAAGCATGCCAGCGAAATTCTTGGTGATTATGTGCTCAAGACCGGCGATACCATGACCGGGACGCTGACCAATACCGCTGGAACGTCTCCAATAGGGATAAATGTTGTCAATAACCAAACTACTACAGCGAATAACCTTTACGGTATTTATAGCAGTGTTCAGCTGGACGATAGCACTTATGTCAACAGCCAGTATGGCGGCTATTTTGTTGCCGGTGGCGCTGGTGGTGTGAGCAATTCTATTGGCGTCTATGGCGTGTCCAATGCTTCTAATTTTGATAATAATTCCATTGGTGTTTATGGTTCTGGGAATATTAGCGTTAAGGGTGAATATAATGATACCCATTTAGGTTGTTTGGGCGGATCCTCTTATGGTGTCTTTGGCGGTATCAATGATGCTTCCGGCTATGCCGTGCTGGCCGCCCAGGCTAATGATTCCGGTTATGCTATTTATGCTAATGGCGGAAAAAATTATATGTCCGGCCAGCTCACAGTAGCTTCAACTATTGAATCCACCGTCGCCACCGGCACCGCCCCATTCACCATCGCCTCCACCACCAAAGTGGACAACCTCAACGCCGACCTTTTAGATGGTCAGCACGCCAGTGATTTTCTTTCTTCGGCCGGTTATGTTCAACTGGGGCCGACTTCAGTTCAATCCACCTCCAGCGCTTATGCAGTATGGGTACAGACCACTTTAAATAATCCTTATGCGGCGGGGGTGAACGGGTTGGCCACTGGGGCTTCAGGCATCGGAGTTGCGGGACAAGCTTATGGAACTTCAGGTTGGGGAGTTTTCGGGTATGCTACCGCCGAAACCGGGTCCAATTATGGGGGACGTTTTGTGTCGAAAAGCTCTTCGGGCTACGGAGTTTATGGAAAAAACGATGCTGCCAGCGGGACCAATTATGGAGTTTACGGCGAAACCAATTCAGGCGACGGCTACGGCATATATTCAAAAGGAAAATTGGGGACCGAAGGCCAGATTGTCTCCACCCTGCCCGATGGCACCGCTCCTTTAACGGTGGTTTCCACTACCCTAGCGACTAATTTTAATGCCGACCTTTTAGATGGTCAGCACGCCAGCGATTTCGTCTCTTCTTCCGCTTTAAGTGGATATGTTCTCTTGGGTCCTGAGACCCAGCAAACCACTGCGGGGGCCACCGCAGTGTGGGTGAGCGGTGCTTCAACCGGAGTCTACGGAGAGGGCGCCACTTATGGGGTTTTTGGTGTCAATGGCTCAAATTATGGTTGTTTAGGTGGTGCAATCTATGGCGTTTACGGCAGAGGCAATGTAGGAATCTGGGGCGCCAATGCCGACGATGCAAATAAATATGGTTCTCTGGGAAGCAGTGATTACGGAGTTTACGGACAATACAGCGCAACTAAATTTGGATTCTTAGGCGGCACAAATTATGGCGTATATGGACGGGGGACCACCGGTGTTTACGGGAGCGATGGGACACGAATTGGGCGTTTAGCCGATGCGAACTATGGAGCCTACGGATCTAATGGTGGTTCAAATTATGGTTACTTAGGCGGTGATAGCTTCAGTGTTTATGGAAGTGATGGGTCACGAATTGGGTATTTAGGAAGCGCAGATTATGGCGCCTACGGCTATTACGACTCGAGCCATTACGGTTATTTCGGCTCATCCGATAAGGGCGCTTATGGATACGCCAATGACGCTTCAGGATCTGCGGTCTATGCTGAACAGAACAATGCTTCCGGGTATTCTTTGTACGCGGCAGGCGGAAAAAATTATATGTCCGGCCAGCTCACGGTAGCTTCAACTATTGAATCCACCGTCTCCACCGGCACCGCGCCGCTCACTGTCGCTTCCACCACCAAGGTTGCCAATCTGAACGCTGATCTGCTGGATGACCACGATTCCAGTTATTTCGCCACTGCCGGCAGTTTGGGCAGTTATGTTCTAAAGGCCGGCGATACCATGACCGGAACGCTGACCAATACCGCTGGAACGTCTCCAATAGGAATAAATGTTATCAATAACCAAACTACCACCGCGAATAACCTTTACGGTATTTATAGTAGTGTTCAGTTGGATGATAGTGATGCTTATACTCGTGACCAGTATGGCGGCTATTTTGTTGCCAGTGGTAGTGGTAGTGTGAGCAATTCTATTGGCGTTTATGGTGCATCTACTAGTTCAAATTTTGATATAGATTCCATTGGTGTTTATGGTTCTGGGAGGTTAGGCGTTGTGGGTAAATACGATGCCAACCATTTTGGTTATATAGGTGGATATTCTTATGGTGTCTATGGCTATGCCGATGATGCCAACGGGTATGGCGTGTTGGCCTCCCAAAACAATCCTTCTGGGTATGCTTTGTATTCGATGGGTGCAAAAAATTATTTTAGTGGCAGCGTCGGTATCGGGACGGGGGATCCTGGCGCAACGCTGGAAGTAGTTGGCAATATCAAAGCCACTAAATATGAATCGACTGTCGCCACCGGCACTGCTCCATTCACCGTGGCCTCCACTACCAAGGTGACCAATCTCAACGCCGATCTTTTAGATGGCCAGCACGCCAGCGAATTTGTTTCTACCTCAGAAATGGCCGCTTATGTGCAATTAGGTCCCGCCTCCCAGCAGGATTCAGCCAGCACTTACGGCGCGTGGATCAAGGGCAATACTTATGGATTGCACGGACAGGGTGCAAGTTATGGGGTTTACGGCACTTCCGACGGCACAAACTATGGCTATATAGGAGGAGCGAACATCGGCGCTTTCGGATTCGGAACAACCTATGGAGTTCATGGTCAAACCAACAGCGACAGCACGATCGGCGTTTATGGAGAGGGTTTGGCGACCAACAGTTATGGGGTTTACGGTTCGGGAACGGCTTATGGCGTTTATGGCACCAATGGAGCGGGCAGGACCGGCCATCTGGGCAGTGCAAATTATGGGGCCTATGGGCAATATGATGCTAGCAATAAAGGTTATATCGGCGGCAGCAATTTTGGCGTTTCCGCGGAGGGGACAATGTATGGGGTGTATGGCATAACACCTACGGACGGTCAAACTGTTGGGGGAGTAGTTGGATCGGCAACCGGGGCAACGTATGGCATCGGAATTGCGGGGCAAGCGTATGGAACAGCGGGCTGGGGTGTTTTTGGAGCAGCTCCTTCGACCGCCAATGCGACGAAATACGGGGGACGCTTTGTTGCTTCTGGGGAAGCGGGGGTCGGAGTTTACGGGAAGGCGCAGGCGAACAGCGGAATCAATTATGGGGTCTATGGGGAAACAAAGTCTTCCAGCGGCTACGGGGTATATTCAAAAGGAAGGATCTGGACCGACAGTCAAATCGTTTCCACTTTGTCAACCGGCACGGCGCCCCTTTCGGTTGCCTCCAGCACCAATGTGACCAATCTAAATGCCGATCTTTTGGATGACCAACACGCTTCCGATTTTGTCTTAGCTTCTACTCTGGATGGGTATGTTAAATTGGGTCCTGAAACCCAGCAATCCACTGCCGGAGCAACGGCGGTATGGGTCAAAGGTGCAACCACTGGCGTTTCCGGCGAAGGGACAACCTATGGTGTTTATGGACAAGGGTTGGCCTATGGCGTTTGCGGGTTATATGACTCCAGCAACAAAGGCTACATTGGCGGCAGTAACTTTGGGGTGTCGGGGGAAGGGACGACCTATGGAGTTTGGGGAAAAGATAACAGTGGACATTATGGATATTTAGGAGGAGACAGTTATGGGGCTTACGGGCAGTACAGTGCGACTCAATACGGAATACTGGGTTATCCAACTTATGGCGTCTACGGCCGAGGCACAACCGGTGTCTACGGCACCAACGGTACTACGGAAGGCTATCTAGGTAGCGCAAACTATGGGGCTTTTGGGTGGTATGATGCCAATCATTATGGTTATTTAGGTTCGTCTTCTTATGGGGCTTATGGATCTTCTACATCAAGTAATGGTTATTTAGGAGGTACATATGGTGCCTATGGACAATTTACCGCAGATACATATGGATATTTAGGGGGTAGCGGCGCCGGTGTTTATGGACATTATGATTCAAATCATTATGCAAGCATTGCCACGGGAAATCAAGGTGGCGAATTTTATTCAGGTTCCCCTACCGAAAGCAGTACCATTCAATATGGAACCCAAATTTTTAGCGTTGCTAAAAATGTCTATAATTATGGGGTCCACTCAACCGCTACTGGATATGGGTCGGGAAAATCTTATGGAATATATGCAATCGGAAATGGGGGAGCAACCAATACGGGAGATGTGATTGGCGTTTACGGCACAGTTGCCGGAACATACACTACCGGTTGGGCTGGATATTTTGAAGGTAAATTGAAAACCACCGACACTGGCGGCACCAACCATGTTTACGATATCGCCGAATTGATTCCCTGCGCCAAAGAGGTTGAAGCCGCCGATGTGGTGGTAATCAATACCAAAACCTCCCGAGAAGCTATCAAATGCAGTACTGATTCTGATGCCAAGGTCATTGGCATAATCTCGGCCGATCCGCAGTTCTCGATCGGTGATCGGGATAAAGCCAATGCAGCCCATCCCGGGAAAAATTTCAATTTCATCGCCCTGGCCGGCCAGGTGCCCTGCAAGGTTTCAACCAAGAATGGCCCTATTCAGGCCGGAGATTTGCTTACCACCTCAGATATTCCCGGCCACGCCGTAAAAGCCGTAAAACCCGGCCCGATTGTCGCCAAGGCCCTGGAGGATTTTGATGGTTCGACTTCGCTCACCACAAGTGGATCGGAGGGTCAGACCGGAAAGATCCTGGTTTTTGTGAATGTGGGCTGGTACGGTGGTTCGACTCCCTCGACAGGGCTCGGGACAAGTTCGCTCACCACAAGTGAAAGCCAAGAGCTGACAGAGATCAAGGATCGCCTGGAAAAATTGGAAGCGAAATTGCAGAAGGTGTCGATGCTTGCCCCGAGCGAATCCCGAGCGATATCGAGCGAGCGGTAGCGAGTCGAGATAGAGTCGAGGGAGAGCCAAGGGGGTTAACCCGTAGTGATGGCTCTATAAAAAGGAGGACATAGGTGAGGGCTGTTAGGGTTTTATTGATAATGTTCAGCATGGCGTTCGTGCTGGCAGTATTCCAAGTCAACGCGGCTCTCCGCCAAAGCGACAACTACGGCCTGCAGACCGACACCATAAACCACGGCGGTGCCAAATCCACCTCCGCCTCTTACATTATTAGACAGGGATCCGCCGGACAGCTGGGGGCTATCGGCTCCTCCGAATCGGCCAATTACCTGGCAGGACAGGGATACATTTATACCACCAACACTAAACCCGCAACACCTGAATCGTTGGCCCAGTACAAGGCCAACGGGATAACCCCTATCCCCTGGCCGGCTGGCTGGACCTATACCTCGACCGAGGTCCTGAAAATGGATATTTCCGATTACGATCCCGGGGACATCCTAACCCCCCAAACCGAGGTGCGCCTGAGCACCGAGGCCTTCACCGGCACGCCTAATTACGCGGGCAGTAGTTATAATTACAGCGGGGTAACCCTCAACGCCTCGGTTTCCGCCACCTCCATGGAACACGCCAAGGATTATATCTGGCAGGCGCGAACCAAGGATTTGGAAAATTATTACAGCGATTGGATAGTCATGGGTGGGTCGCCTTCAGATTACCGGGTGGACCTGGTTCCCCCGGCCAGCTCCGAGCTCCTGACTGCCTTCGCCACCTTAGAACCCACCCCCACCCAGGTTTACCTCACTTGGGAGGCCGCCTCCGGCGATCTTTCGGGTATCGCCGGGTATAACCTTTACCGCAGTTTGATCCCTGGATCGGGTTATTCAATAGTTCAATCCTTAATTTCTGGTCTTTCCACCTATGACGCTACCGTAGTTTTGGGCGCTGATTATTATTATGTATTAAGGGTCCAGGATCTGGCCGGCGGGGAAAGCGAAAACTCCATGCAGGCCAGCGCCCCCTACCTCAACCTGACCCGCGAGGCCTCCGTGGTGGCTCCGGTAAGCGGGGGGTATACCGGAAATGTGGCAGATGCCGTACCCGGCTCTATCATTAAATATAATATCTATTATACCAACCTGGGCTTCGCTATTTCTACCAGTATCGAAGTCATGGATAAAATTCCGCAGTTTACCGAATTCAAGATCGGCAGCGCCACCGGGGAGACGGTAAGTTTAGTTAAATATTCAAACGATGGCGGCCTAACCTATACCTATACCCCTTCCGGAACTTATGTTGATCCGGCCGTAACCAATATTAAATGGATCAGCAATGATGTCTCCTCCGGAATCACCCGACGGGTCGAGTTTTCAGTGGTGATCAGATAAAAAATAGTACTTGACAAATTTGGAGGGGGGGCGCATAATGCAATCGTGAAAAGTTTTAAACGAGAATTCTTTCTCAGTTTATTATTAGTTTTTTCTCTAACTGTAATTGTTTTTGCCCTACCCGCCCCCTCTTCCCTGAATGTCAATTTTAACTCTGATAAAAATTCAGCCGCCGTCATTTGGAACCTGGTGCCGGGCGCCGCGGCATATAATATATACCGCAAAGAAGCTGCTGACCTGGATTACAGCAAAATAAATGCCCAACCGATCATGGGGACTAATTATGCCGATTCCTCCGTGGTCCGCGGCCGGGATTATCTTTATGTGGTAAGAGCCCTGGATCTATCCGGCATCGAGAGCGCCTATAGTTTAAGCGCCGGCGGCCCGCGCATGCTGCTCAATACCCAGGCCTTAGTCACCACCATCCGCGACAAACCATTATCCGCCCGGAGCATTAAGACCGGGAAAATGGTGACTTTTGCCGCGCCGGGAGACATCATCACTTACCGCTTGACTTACGCCAACCTGGGCTGCAGCTCGGCCAGGAACGTAAATATCAATTATGCCATTCCCAACGGCACCGTCCTGGCCGGCGCCCCCAAGGTCAAAAAGGGAGCCGCCGCTCAAATTTCCTATTTTGACCGGCTGAAACAGAAATGGCTGTCACAAATTGGCAAGGAAGAAAATATCAGCAAAGTCAGGTTCTTGATTCCCGAAACCATCCCCCCGGTCAAGAGCAGCGGAGAAAATAACGGCATTATTGATCTGAATGTGGTGATTACTTTATGATTTGGAACTTATTTAGGATTTCGTGCATAGTGCTTTGTGTTTTCTTACTGCTTGGATCTGCAACCAATGCGGTAGAAGTCTACAACTATGCCCTAGGCCGCGTCCCGGTAGGCACTTTTACCAATCCAGTAGCGGCAGTTGACAATTCCACCGCTTCCTTTGCCACATCCGGAAAAATCGATGAAAGCCCGCAATTTTTTACTATTGATCTGGGCCAGGAAATATATATCGGATCGGTAAAACTTTACTGGGATGCCGCCGCCCTGCCCCGCAACTACAGTATTCGCGTTAGTAACGACAAAAAGAACTGGTATACCGAATTCTCCGGATTGGATGCTTCGCAGGGCGCGTCCGAAGGCGGCACACTCTCCCAGTTGATTTCCACCCGCCGCTATACCATTCCCTCCCGCTACCTGCAGGTCTATATCCCGATAGGAGCGGCCGCTACCGCTACACAAGTTAAAATCGCCGAAATCCAGATCCTGCCGGCCCAAAATTTAAGCTTTGAACTTTTAGAGGTTAGGCCTTACGCGGTCAGCAACCAGAGCGCCATTATAATGTACAAAACCTCGATCGGCGCGGTAAGCGGGCAGGTCCAATATGGCAGAAACCCCAATAATCTGGATAAAGCGGCGGCTAACCTGGAATCGGGAGTAATAAACAGCGTCACCCTGACCGGCCTTGATCCTAATTTTACCTATTTTTATAAAGTTAAGGCCCAGGATGCCCTGGGGAACCAGGTGGAATCCAAGGTCCAATCCTTCCAGCCGGCGCGGGCCAACCTGGCCTTAGAAAAACCGGTTTCGGGAACTTTTTCCAATCTCCCACCCAATGATCCTTTAGTAAATCAAACCAAAAATGTTCTCTCCCGGGTGGTGGACGGCACAACCGGCTATTTCCAGGGCATGGCCACTTCCGGCTCGGTAAGAGCCGCGGATCAGCAGGTCACAATTGATCTTGGGGAAAGCCATCCTATCGGTTCGATCGTCTCTTACTGGAGGGCTCTGGCCTACCCCGAAAGCTTCACGGTAAGGATAAGTGAAGATAAAGCGACCTGGAAAGAACTCTCCACGCGGATCAATGCCGGGGAGGGGGCCTTTGCCCGCTCCGATGCAGGGGATCCCATGCGGGTGGTCAATACACCATCCGACGGGACCAGGGCCCGCTATGTGCAGATCTTCATTGAGAAGAACAGCCCTTGTTTTGCAAAACACCCCAACTGGGACTTTGTGCAATTGATGGAGGTTCAGGTTTTTCCTAAATGAAATGGGCAATTTTAATTTTGCTTTTAATCTTTTCGACCGGAAGTGCCCGGGCGGATTTCATAGAGCTGGTAAAGGGCACCAGGAATTCGCTGGGTCAGTATTGCAGGGAGATCCCAAAGGTAATCGAGGCCCGGCTGGGCTACAAGACCTTAAAGTCGCACTGGATGGAGAATAAGATGGACGGTGAAGCTCAGGTGTTTCTCAAGGTCAAAGCGCAGAAAGAGGTAAGGATGGATTCCCTTTATGTGTCTTACGCCTGGAATCCGGAATGGATCTGGGATATCAAGGGTTATGAGAACGTAACTCCAGCCAATGAGCTGGCGCGCGACTGGATGACAGGCAAGATCTAAATGAAAAAAGTAATTTGTATTTTGTTTTTGGTCCTTTGCGGCTGTCCGATGGCTCAGGCCGCAACTTTTAACACCACCGGCAATCCTGGTGATACTCTTTCTGGATTAAAAGTCCTCGCACTTGGAACCGAGGAAACCATAAGCTGGAAAGACGGTCTGGGCACCCTGATCGGCACGGCTACACCTGATTCCGGGACCGATTCCCAAACCGTGCAATCAGAATATGGCCTATTTGGGCCTGGAACGCTCTCCGATTTAAGCGTTACTCCGGGTGATACGGTTTACCATTACTACAACGCCACCAATGAAGGCAACGCCGATGACAGCTATACCTTCAGCCATTATTTTACCCAGGAAGCCGGAGCGGCCGGATGGGTGGTGGAAGTCTGGGAGGGCGGGGTCTTCACTTACACCATGGAAGCCGGCACTGCCACCTCTGAGATTCGCACTGTCAATGAGGACACGGACAAGCCCTTCAATTATAAAATGATTGTCTCTTCTGAGGTTACTGGGGCTCCCAACGGCTCCTATATCACCATTATCAGCACGATCGAAACCGCCAGCACCCCGGTGGTCAATTCCAGTCCTTATAAATATACTGGTGGAAATTATTTAACTTACGGCGGCCGCGCTTCCAATCTGGATGCTGTTATGGACCAGGTGGCGGCTCCGGTGCTTTCCTTAATCCGCACCTCAACTGTGGACGCCACCAGCTCTTACACCGGAGGCGCACACGATGCGGTTCCCGGCGCGGTGATCACCTTTACCATGACTTACGGCAACACCGGCGGAGCTTCGGCGGAAAGCGTAATCTTAGTGGACAAGATTCCCACCAATACTAAACTGGCCCATGTCAACAACACCGGCGCCATCACCATCCCGACTTCCCTGACCATCACCGCCGCGCAGGGAATTGCTGATGGCTGGACCATTAAATATTCCACGCTGGATAATCCTGATAAAACTTACGGTGTAGGATCGCCTACCTGGGAGGCCATCGGCACTTTATCTACTGGCACTGAAAAGTTTCCCAGCGACGGCACAACTTATATACCTGCTAATGCGCCTTATAATTCCAAGTGGATCAAGTGGGAAAAGCAGTATGTGGATGCCGCCGAAGACGATAAGACCTTGACCTGGGGAGTAACTATCCGATGAAAAATTGGTGCTTGGGATTTGGGGTTTGTTTGGTCATAGGGATTTTGATAGTGGGATTTGCGCCGAAGGCGCAGGCGGCTTCCTATGCGGCTACCGGCAATCCGGACGACACTCTGGTGGGAACCATCATCACTGCGGAAGCCGCCAATGAAACTTTAAACTATACCGATATCGCGGGCAATCCCAAGCCGCAGGAAACCCCTTCCTCGGATATCCAGATAACCGTGCTCCCGGTCTACGGCTTTTCTTACGTAGCCACTCGAACCCCCTTAATTTCCGGGGGGAGTTCAAGCATGGGGTATATGGGCCAAACTCGTTACTTTTATCTTGGCATCACCAACGAAGGTAATACCTCAGATACTTATGTGATCACCACTGAAGCGGTTTTTACTTCCGCGGGAGCGGGAACCTGGCTTTGCGAGGTCTGGCGCGATATTTCTCCCTTTGGTTCTTCCGGTCCGGAGGATATACTGATCGCCACGCTTGAATCACCCAGCAATCTCTCTACCATCGAAACGCAAAGCGTGGCTGAAGACGCCACCTACTTTTATTATATAAAAGTAATTTATCCAACTACCGGCGCCAACCCTGATGATTTGCTAACAACTCCGATAAAAGCTAAAACCTCCAGCACCCCAGTGGGACAATATACCGGCGCCAACGGCTTAACCTACGGCGGGATAGCTTCTGTTGAAGGGAATATAGATTGGAAACTGGCCAAGCCCGTGCTCACCCTGACCCGCACCGCAACCACGGACGCCTCGATCATAAAATATGAAGGTGGATCTTATGATAAAGTGCCTGGTTCGATCATTACCTATCGGATGGTTTACAGCAATACCGGTAATATTTCCGCGGAAAGTGTGATCCTGGCTGATAAAATACCTGCCTATACAAATCTGGCTCACTTCAATAAAACCGGGGCCACCGATAATGTAAACCTTACTACAGGAAGAGACAACAATCAGGGTGATTGGACTATCTGGTATTCAACCTTGAGCGACCCGCAAAAAGAATACGGCAATTCCACCGGCTGGACCCTGATCGGCACTCTGGAATCAGCTTTCCCTCCCACCAATTACTTCCCCGACAGCACTCCCACCGCCACCTTTACCTGTGTTCCCGGTGCTTCGGCCGAGGCCCTTGCCACCTGGGTTAAATGGGAAAAACAATATGTGTACCATAACGAAATTAATCGCTCCATAACCTGGGGAGTCACCATACGGTAATGAGGTTTAATCCCGCGAATGAATTCGCGGTTAAATTTAAGCGAGACTTAGGTCTCGCTTTTTTTATCTTTTCCATCCTCTTTTCCTGCTGCGCCTTTGGTATAGGCACCCAGGCCGGCACCCCCATCCAAATCGGCCGCGCGGAAATTTTTCACGATAACAGAACTGATTATTCCAATGAACTGTCCCTGTCTGTTTCCCAGGATTACGGACTAAATCTTGAAACCCCGTCCCCTTCCGGCACGGTTGATCCCGGCACTTCCTTTTACTCCCCCCATATCCTGACCAATGTGGGCAACGGCTCGGAGCTTTATTCCCTGGAGTTAAGCGGCACCACAGATAATTGGAGCTCCACCCTCATCAAAGATAATAATCTAAACGGCCAGCGTGAGGCGGATGAAAATACTCCGGCTGACACGGAAGTTCCTTTAGCCGAAGATGCTGCTTACAATTTTTTTGTGGCGATCACCGCCCCCACCCACCCCCCCCAAGTTATCACCGGTTACACTACCCTTATCTCCGCTGGCAAAATAACTGACGGCGCCTCTTATTTCGGGGCTAACGGATCAACCTACGGCGGGCCGGACAACATGCAATCTCAGGTCTCCGCCAAATTAACCCGCGCTGACACCACGCCTCCCACCATTTCTAACCTGATCATAAATAACCACCGGCGATTCCCCGAAGACATCATCTCCAGCCGGCCCAAAATCAAATGCAATATCACCGATGACCAGCCCAATAATGTGGGGAAAATCGAGGTTTGGTTTAACGATTCCCTCCTCTATGAAGGGACCTCCTCCGACTGGAAAGGGGCTTATAATGAAGTAAGCGGAGATTTTGATCTCAGCGGCTTGAATCTGCCTCCCGCCACCTATACCTTAAAAATAAAAGCTTTTGATAAAGCCGGGAACGAAGCCCAGGAGACTCTAACCCCGCTTTATGTGAGAGATGATATCGCTATTGTTACTGCCCCCTTAAACTATCCTAATCCCTTTAAGCCCCTGAAAGGAGAGACCACCTCCCTGGCCTATGTCCTGACCAAAGATGTGGATGTCACTCTCTATATTTATAATATCAAGGCCTCGGCCGTTTGCAGGAGAAATTACAAGGCATTTGAAGAAGGAGGGATGGCGGGTTATAATGAGGTGGTCTGGGACGGCAGATCCGATTTTAACGAGATCCAAGGCAATGGCATCTATATCTTCAAAATTGTTCATAATCAAAAAGTTCTGGGGACTGGAAAGATCACTATTCTGGATTAGTCTTTTACTGGTCATTTTCCTCTGTTCTCCCGCCTTTCCCCAATCACTCAAGGCCACCATTGACCCTTCGGAACTGGCCGCCGGGGCCCGCCCGCTGGGATTGGGCCGCGCCTATGTGGGAATGGCGGATGACGCCTACTCCCTGTTCCAGAATCCTGCCGGGCTGGCTCGCACCAAAAGCTGGCAGGCCGCCAGCATGTACTCCAAGCTGATCGAGGAAGTGGATTACAATTTGTTCGGTTTCACCTATCCCTTAAGCCGGGAATGCCTGGGGCTGGGTTATGTCAAGGCCGCCGTGGGCGGGAGCCTGCTTTCCCGGCGCGACCCGGTCACTGACCGCATTGTCCCCATCGGCGGGGCTATTGGTTATAACAGTTCGGTGACTTTTTTTTCTTATTCCGCCGCGCTGGTAAAATATTTCCCATTTTTAAATAATTATTACTTCGGGGGCAGCCTTAAACTTTTCAACCAATCCTTGACCGGAGTTCCTTCAGGAGACGCTTCCGCCTCGGGAATGGACCTGGACCTGGGACTGCAAGCCAAACCTTATTCCTGGCTGACCCTGGGATCCACTTTATACAATCTCCTGCCCTACGCTATGGGCGGCCGACTCACCTGGAGCACGCAAGTTAGCGAATCTATCCCCGCTTCCGCCAAGGTGGGTTTGGCCATTAAAATCTTAGGAGCCGGCGGTTTAAAAGAAATCAGGACTCTAAACCAGGACCTGTTTTTTTCTTACGATTATGAATTCACTCCCACCCAAAAGCGCCCCGCCCTGCACCATCTGGGGGTGGAATGGGTCCCCCATGACATTTTATCTCTAAGATTGGGGTCGGATCAGGATGCAGGGGCCGCCGGAGACGGGTCCCTGGGTGTTTATAATAATTTCTCCGCCGGAATTGGAATAACCTTGTTCAACACGCGCTTTGACTATGCTTTTCATACTTTCGGGGAGCTCCCTGCCAACAATACCCACTTTTTCTCCCTAAGCTATGGGATAGAAAGGGAGAAGTGGCCGCCTTTTGCCCCCGCGAAAATTTCCTATTTGCAAATTGACGAGCCGGCTGAAAAATCCATAACCTTTAATCCCTATGCGATCATAAAAGGAAAAGTGCTGGATAAATCCAAGGTCAAGGAAGTTAAAATAAATTCGGAGACCATCAATCTCTACCCGGATGCCTCTTTTTTCGCCATTGCCCAGCTGCCTAAACTCGGGAAAAACCTGGTCGAACTGGTGCCCTACAATCCCACCGGCAGAATGCTTGAAAGCACCAAGCTGACTGTTATTCGGGTGCCCACCTTCTCCGACGTTCCGGACACCCATCCCCTCCGCCAAACCGTGGGCGGATTTGCGCTTTTGGGTTATGTTTCCGGTTATCCCGACCAAACCTTCCGGCCTAACGGCCGGATCACCCGCGCCGAGATGTGCAAATTACTGATGAAGATCAAAGAGGTGGAAACCGCCGAATCTTCCAAATTTAAAATCTTCAGGGATGTTCCTGCCACCCACTGGGCCGCCGGATTCATAAACCGCTCCGCCCAGGAAGAACTGGTCAAAGGTTATCCCAATAAGACCTTTGGCCCCAGCCGAAACATCTCCCGGGCTGAGGCAGTATCTATCCTGGCAAAATTTGCCGGACTAAAGGTAACGGAACGGCTTTTTGAGCGGCCTTTCCCGGATATGGATATAAAGCACTGGGCCGCCCCTCATATTGATCTGGCCAAAAAAGCGGGCCTGCTGGATTATTTAACCGGACAAAAATTCAATCCCAAACAAGCTATAACGCGCATTGAGATTATCGAAATATTAAGCAAGATCGAGGCAGTAAGTAAGAAATTAAAGGAACTTTTTGACTGCTAAAACCGCGTTGTGCCCACCGAAGCCGAAGGAATTGGAAATGGCCGCCCTGACAGATATCTTCCGGGCTTGGTTGGGTACATAATCCAGGTCGCACTCTGGATCAGAAACCTCATAGTTTATGGTGGGCGGGACCTGGTCGTTCTTTACCGAAAGAGTGGTAGCCACAAATTCCACTGCCCCCGCCGCCCCCAAAAGATGCCCGACCATGGATTTATTCGAGCTGATGGCCATTTTACGGGCGTGCTCGCCGAAAGCAGTCTTAACAGCCATGGTCTCAAATTTATCGTTTAGATCGGTGGAAGTGCCGTGAGCGTTGATATAATCAATATCCTCAGGATTCAATTTAGCATCCTTTAGGGCCGCCCGCATGGCACGCACCGCTCCCTCCCCGCCCGGCGCCGGCGCGGTAATGTGATACGCGTCCCCGCTCATGCCGTAGCCAACCAGTTCCGCGTAAATCTGAGCGCCGCGGGCCTGGGCGCTCTCAAGGTCTTCCAAAACCACCACCCCCGCCCCTTCCCCCATTACAAATCCGTCCCGCCTGGCGTCAAAGGGCCGCGAGGCCTTTTCCGGATTATCATTGAAACCGGTGGACAGCGCCCGTGCCGCGCAGAAACTGCCGATCCCCAGGGGGGTAATGCTGGCTTCGGTGCCGCCCGCCAGCATTACCTTGGCATCTCCGCGCTGAACGATCTTAAAGGCATCGCCGATGCTGTGGGTCCCCGTGGCGCAGGCCGTGACCACACAGCTGTTGGGCCCCTTGGCGCCCAGCTGAATGGATACCATTCCGGCGGCCATGTTGCAGATCATGTAAGGCACGGTAAAAGGAGAAAGACGATCCGGGCCTTTTTCCTTCAATATCCACGCCTGCTCTTCCAAAAACCCTATGCCGCCGATGCCGGAGCCGATCAGCACCCCCACCTCATTGGCATTGCTCTCAGTTATCTCCAGTTTAGCGTCAGCCACTGCCAGCTTGGCGGCGGCTATGGCAAACTGGATAAAGCGCACCAATTTGCGGGCTTCTTTCCTGTCCATGAACTGGCCGGGATCAAAATCAGGGACTTGTCCTGCAATCTGACAGGAATAAGCCGAGGGGTCAAAATGGGTAATGCGGCCGATCCCGCTCTTACCGGCGATCAGATTGTCGAAAAATTTCTGCCAGCCGATGCCGATCGGAGAAACCACTCCCAGGCCGGTTATCACCACTCGCTTCAACAATCTATAACCTCCTCCACTTCGGCCACCAATTCTTGGACAATTTTTTTGACCGGCTTTATGGTGCGGTCCTTGATCTTCCAAACATTTGCTCCCGAAAAAACTATCCCGTTCTCGATATCGCCATGCAGAGAATTGAGCAGCGCCTGAATAATGCAGTATTCCAGGGAGCAATTCTTTAAGCAAAAATCGCAGCCCACCGGCCGCGGGGGATTTTTGCTTAAGATCTTCTCCACAAAGGCGGTGCGCAGGGCCCTTCCCGGCATGCCTACCGGGGAAGAGATCAAAACCACATCTTCTTTTTTGGCGGTCTGATAACGCCGCTTATACTCTGGCGCCGCATTGCATTCTTCAGACAGGACAAATCGGGTGGCGATCTGCACCCCGTTGGCCCCCATCTTGAGCATGTCGCAGATATCCCGCCCGGTGGTTATGCCGCCGGCCGCGATCACCGGAATTTTTACCGCCTGCCTGACCTCGGGCATGATCTCCCGCACCGAACGGTCCGTCCCCAGATGCCCTCCCGCCTCCGTCCCCTCCACCACTATCGCCGCCGCCCCGGCCCGCTCCGCGGTCTTGGCCAGCCGGGCGGAAGAAACAATGGGCACAATAGGAATTTTACTCTGATCGCCGATCTTGAAAATATCACGCGAGAAACCGGCCCCGGTGATGATCAGGTCGATCTTTTCCTTGATGGCCGTCTGCACGATGCCCACGAACTCCCGGGCGGCAAACATGATATTAATGCCCACAATGCCGCCTTTAGCTTTATCCCGGGCGGTGCGGATCTCCCGCGACAGCTCATCAAATTGCATCCCCGAAGCCCCGATCACCCCGATGCCTCCCTCCGCCGCCACCGCCCCCGCCAGGTTCCCGGTAGATATCCTGATGGCCATGCCTCCCTGAATTATAGGGATGCGGGCGACCAGGTCGCCTATTTTTAACTGTGGTAATTTCATTTTTTATTTTTTAGCGTTCGCCATTACATAACTGACCGTATCGCCCACGGTCTTGATCTTCTCCGCTTCCTCATCCGGAATTTCCATGCCAAAGTTCTCTTCCAGGGCCATGACCAGCTCCACGGTATCCAAAGAGTCGGCCCCCAGGTCATCCACAAAAGAGGATTCCCTTTTTACTTCGGATTCTGAAACTCCCAATTGTTCCACCACCACTTTTTTAACCGAATCAAAAACTTGAGTCTCGTCCATCTTGTCACCTCCTTAGGTATTCATCAACATTCCGCCGTTCACATTGAGCACCTGGCCGGTAATATAATCCGCTTCCGGCGAGGCCAAAAACAAAACCGCGTTGGCCACATCCTCCGGCGCGCCAAATTTCTGCATGGGAATCTGCGCCTTCATGGCGCCTTTTGCCTCTTCAGACAATTTATCGGTCATGGCGGTCTGAATGAATCCGGGCGCCACCGCGTTAACATTAACCCCCCGGGTGGCCAGCTCCCGGGCCACGGTCTTGGTAAAGGCTATCACCCCGCCTTTGCTGGCCGCGTAGTTGGCCTGCCCCGCATTACCCATCTCCCCCACAATACTGGCCACATTGACTATTTTACCAGACCTTTGCTTCATCATTAAAGTGGAAATTACTTTAGTGCAGTTAAAAACCCCGGTCAAATTAACCGCGATCACTGCGTCCCAGTCCTCCTTCTTCATCCTCATCAATAAAGTATCTTTGGTGATGCCCGCGTTATTGACTAAAATATCGATTTTTCCCAGCTCTGATATGGCCTGCCCTACTCCCTGTTCCACCTCGCAGAGATCCGCCACATTCATCTTTAAGGCCAGAGACCTAACCCCCAGGGATTGGATCTCGCTTGCGGTCCGGCCGGCCAGTTCCAGATTAACATCCGTTACCACGATATCCGCGCCTTCCCTGGCTAAAGCCACGGCTATGGCCTTGCCGATTCCCTGCGCGGCGCCGGTCACCAGCGCCACTTTTCCTTTAAGTTTCATAAATCCTCCAAAAGTAGGGACAGGGCTTGTCCCTGTCCGCGTTTTCGGACAACCACAAGGGTTGTCCCTACATTTCTAAATAACTTTTAACCTCCACAGAACTATCGATCTTCCTAATCAAACCGGACAGAACCTTCCCCGGTCCCACCTCCACAAAACTCACCACTCCATCGGCGATCATGCGTCTCACCGAATCTTCCCATAAAACCGATCCGGTCACCTGTTTTATCAGAAGATCCCTGATGCGATTTCCCTCCGTCACATAATCGGCGGTGACATTATCCATAACCGGAATTACCGCATCCCTGATCTCGATCTTATCCATTTCAGCTTTCAACTTTTGCGCCGCCGGTTCCATAAGCTGACTGTGGAACGGCGCCGAAACTTGCAGAGGAATTATCCTCTTGGCTCCGGCTTCTTTTAACCTCTGCCCGGCCGCCTTAACCGATTCGGCCAAACCGGAGATCACCACCTGATCCGGACCGTTCATATTGGCCAATTGCACCCCTTTAACCTGCCGGCAGATCTCCGTTATTTTATCACGGGAAGCGCCCAAAACGGCAGCCATGGCTCCCACACCCTGGGGCACCGCTTCCTGCATAAACCGGCCGCGCAGATTAACGATCTTTACCGCGTCTGTAAATTTCAGGGAGCCGGCGGCCACTAAAGCGGAATATTCGCCCAGCGAATGGCCGGCTACCACCTCCGGTTTCAATCCCTTATTTTTCAAAAGTTCATAAGCGGCCACGCTTATCGTCAAAATGGCCGGCTGTTGAATCTCGGTTTTCTTCAATTCCTCTTCCGGCCCTGACCAACAAATTTTCTTCAAATCGAAGCCCAGTATCCGATCGGCTTCTTCCAGAAATCCTTCCGCCCAGCCCTTGCCCATCCCCACAAACTGGCTTCCCTGACCGGGAAAAACAAAAGCAACTTTGCCCATTAAGCTCTCAATTCGCGGATCTTACGGGTCAGCGCAGGGACCACTTCCAGACAATCCCCCACAATCCCATAAGTCGCCACCTTGAAGATGGGCGCGTCGGGATCGCGATTTATGGCTACAATGGTATCGGAGCCCTGCATGCCCACCAGATGCTGGATTTTCCCGGCGATCCCGCAAGCGATATACAGTTTGGGGGCTACGGTTTTGCCGGTTTGGCCCACCTGGTGATGGGCGGAAATCCAGCCCGCGTCCACCGTGGCGCGCGACGCCCCCACCGCCCCGTTCAAAACCTGCGCCAGCTCTTCTACTATTTTGAAATTCTTGGGATCCCCTATACCCCTCCCGCCGGAAACAATTATCTCCGCTTCCTGGAGATTAACCTTTACCGATTCATCTTTTACCGTTTCTAATATCTTTACTATCAAATCCTCTTCTTTTATGACCGGATTATATTTAATAATATTTTTTTCTTGGTTCTTGGTACTTGGCACTTGGTTCTTTCTAAAAACCTTGGGCCTTACGGTGGCCATTTGCGGCCGGTGATTGGGAGAAATAATGGTAGCCATGATATTGCCGCCGAAAGCCGGCCTGGTCTGCCTTAGTATCTTCTTATCCGGATCAATCGCTAAGCCGGTGCAATCCGCGGTCAAACCGCAGTTCACCCTGATAGCCAGGCGCGCCGCCAAATCCCTGCCGATGGTGGTGGCGCCGATCAAAAAGATCTCGGGTTTATATTTGTTGACCAGTTCGGTCAAAGCCCGGGTATAAGGGGCGGTCCTATAGGATATAAGTTCGGGATGAGAGACCAGATACACTTTGTCGGCGCCGTAATCAAACAGGGAGCCGGCCTGTTTTTCTATCTCTGCCCCGCCGCATAAGACCGCCGCCACCTCGCAGGAAAGGTCTACTGCCAATTTTTTGGCCTCGGATAAAAGCTCATAAGCCACATTCTGGATATGGCCTTCCCTCTGCTCGGCAAAAACAAAGATACCCTTCCAGTTCGGCGCTTCGTTAGGTTCTTTCCTCAAATCCATCAGATTATCTTCCCCTCGCGCAATTTGGAAACTAAATTTGAAACCACCTCATCGGTTGAGCCGGAAAGCATCTCGCCCATACCCTTGGCCGGCGGGGCAAAAATCTTGACCACCCGGGTGGGCGAACCCTTAAGTCCGGTGATGGTCTGGTCCGCACCGATGTCCTGGGCGGATAAAGTTTTGATCTCCGCTTTTTTGGCCCTCATCATGCCTTTGAGCGAAGGCACGCGCGGTTCGTTGATCTGTTTGACCACGGTCAGAACACAGGGCAGAGGAACTTCAGCCACTTCGTTCACTTCCTCCAGTAGACGCTCCACCTTAGCCCGTTTCCCATTTACCTCTACCCGTACAGCAAAGGTCACCTGAGGAATATTGAGCCATTCCGCGATCCCCGGCCCCACTTGCGCCGTGTCGCCGTCTATGGCTTGTTTGCCGCAGAAGATGAGATCGAATTTCCCCAATTTTTGGATGGCGCGCGCCAGGGTATAGGAGGTGGCCCAGGTGTCCGAGCCCGCGAAGGCGCGGTCGGAAACCAAAAAGACCTCATCGGCCCCCATGGCGATGCATTGTTTTAAGGCTTCAACGGCCTGGGGCGGTCCCATGGTGATAACCGACACCTTGCCGCCGTATTTTTCTCGAAGCTGCAGGGCCTCCTCTACCGCGTTTTCATCAAAAGGATTAACAATAGAGGGCACGCCCTCCCGGATCAAAGTATTGGTCTCGGGGTTGATCTTGACCTCGGTGGTATCGGGAACCTGCTTGATGCAGACTATG
>Ga0315293_10000533_pt1 | contig 35600 bp, 16 predicted proteins | sample YL17G13_20_MG_FD_203071 | JGI IMG/M metagenome (GOLD analysis project Ga0315293, IMG submission 203071) | Sediment microbial communities from Yellowstone Lake, YNP, Wyoming, USA - YL17G13_20 | ecosystem: Environmental > Aquatic > Freshwater > Lake > Sediment | place: USA: Wyoming | collected... | reverse complement strand
GCCTACATCGCGGCAATAGATTCGGAACTCGCGAAGATAGCTCCGAAGGTGAAGAAGGCGAAGCAGATGTCAAAAGAGATAGATGTCGTTACGCAGAAATCCTCGGAGCGGCCGCTCGCGATAGACCTTGTTACCGAGATATTCAGGATAACCCCTGCCGGCGTTTCTTTGGCGATGATGGAATACGAATCCGGCAAGGCGGTCGCATTGAGAGGGACCGCACCCTCTTTAAGCAATGTATTTAAATACGTGGCGACGCTCGAGGGATCGCCGTATTTCGAAAATGTCAAAGTGAGATACGCAAATAAAAGATCAGGACTGGCGTCGGCCGAGACGGCCGATTTCGAAATAGTCTGTCCCGTTTCAAAGGCAAAATAAATTATTCCTAAAGCCGTAGGGCAGGTTTAAACCTGCCCTACGGACGAGGAAATGGAAAAATAAGCGGGTGAAAATGTGATCCTGAAGAACTTGAGCCCCAGGGAGAGGAGTATCGCATTCGCTACGGTAGCTATCCTTGCGGCGGCGCTCTTTTATAATTTTGTCATCGATCCGGTCGCGAGGCAGTGGCAATCGCTTAATCTTCAGATCTCCTCGAAGACGGAAAGCTTGAAAAAAGACCTCAGGATGCTTTCGATGGAGAAGGAGCTCGACAGAAACTACTCCAAGTTCTCGAAGTATATCGGATCCGCTAGAAGTCAGGACGAGGAAGTGGCTGACCTCCTTGCGTATCTGGAGAACATTTCACGCAGCGATTCGTGCCTCATCACGAACATAAAGCCGATAGGGGCCAAAGAGTACGCCGCGTATAAAGAGGTGCTTATCGACATATCGGCCGAAGCCGACGCAAGCCGTTTCTCAAAATTTTTGTACGATATCGAAAATTCGAAAGACATGATCCTGAGAGTAAAACGCCTCACCTTAACCTCTGCAATAGGGCAGGCCAATGCCCTTCGAGGTTCCTTCGTTATCAGCAAAATAATCGTCGATTAATACTTTCCTTCGTCAAAGTTAGGAATCAAAAAATCTAGCTATCTTTTTCTTGACCTAACTCTAAGATATGGTATACTGATCATACTTTGTCTTAATTAACATCATGCTTGGCAGATCGGAATAGAGTTAGTGTTTTCGAAGAACATATTCTTTAAAGCGATATGCATAATCCTTGCTATTGCCTTTCTCGCTAATGAAGTCAGTTTCGCCGCGGAAGAGGCCAGGTCATGCCTCGCCGCGCCGCTGCGTTCCGCGTCAATCTCCGGGAATATCCTTCAGTCCGAATCGCCGGTCATGTTTCTCCTGGATACCGTAGCCCAATCGATGATCGAAGGTCTTACGGAACGCCAGGCCAGGGACCTCATTAGAGAAACCGTGATCCAGCGCTATCCCGACGATAAAAATATCCGGACTTTCGATTGGCGCAACTTAAGCGAAGAAGAACGACCCACCGGCAAAGTATTGATACTGCCGTTCGTTAAAGGCGGCAGTTTCGTTTTTACCCGCGAACAATACGATAGCAAAATCCATCGCCTGAAATTAGACTTTCCCGAAGGCACGGTTACGGTCAGAGCAGAAGGCATTACGCCGTCTGACCGCGTCGGTCATACCGGGTCAAGCTCCCAGCCGACCGACGCGGTCATATCCTTGCAGCCGCCCGCCATCGAGGCTCCGCAAATTGAAACACCGCAAGATGTTGAAACTCCCCAGGCTGAAGAGGCCAAACCGAAACAAGCCAAGTTTGAAATAATAAGCGAGCGGCTAAAGAGATTATTGGGCTGGCTCCGGGCGCTTAGGCAATCACCCGCCTACAACAGGTCGGTTCTTATCGGCGGCGTGGTAATCGCCTGCCTTACCGGCGCGCCGATGCTTCTCGGCATGCCGTGCGACAGGATGTATTACTATAGAGAACTCGAAGAGCGTATGCGGCGTGAACAGCTAAGGACGGATAGAGATATTGAAGAAAAGGTCAAAGAGGCCGAAGGCAATTTACAGGAAATGGGTGAATTTCTTGACGATCTTTCCGATACGATAGCTGATGAATCGCGTGAGGATTTTGAGACTGAGGTAACTGATACGGAAAAACACGATATCAGAGAGGTAACCATAAAATCCGTAGCCAGGTATGTTAAGTCGGGTAAAAAAGACAAAAATTTCGAAGAGATGGTGTCTATCCTTGCGAAAGAACTGCAGTCAAAAGTTTTTACGCGCGACAGCGTTGGAAAAGTCGAGGCGATGCTAAAGGCCGAAGGCGTAAGCGGAGGCCTTAAGAAGATATATGACAAGGCGGGCGAGACCCTGCCCATCATTCAGGGCTCTCCGGGTAGCGGAGGGGAAGAAGGCTCGAAGCTGACCGACATGCAGAAGGCGTTACTGCATAACCTTCAGTACATGGCGGATAAGCTCGGTATTTTAAAACACCATCATCATATACTGCTCTTTGCCATTACCGCCGGCCTCGGCGCGTACGCCGCCTCCAAATATATCTTTGGATTTGATTGCGATCCCATCTTCTTTGGGGCACTTGCCATGTCGGCAGGGTTCGGAGCGCCGCAGATGCCCGGCCAGGAAGAGGATCCTGCCGAAATAATCAAAAAATATACCAACGACCTGGATGAGCTTGCCAATGACCGCAAAATAGACGACACCTTTTATTTAAGCTCCAGCATAGCCATGCTTAACGACCAGGTCGCCAATGAAGCCTGCAAGAATGCCTTTATAGTCGGCGATCCTGTGGCGACTCAAGGGATGATCGAGGCGACAATAGTCCGTAAGCAGTCGCTCACAAACCTTAAAAACGCGAAATTCCTCGAAGTGAATACCGCCAGGTTCATAGATTCGCTCGCCATCCCCGGACAGCTCGAATCCGACCTTCGTAAACTTACCAACGCCATAAAGACGCTTTATAAAGATGAGCGGATAATCCTCGTCCTTAATTTCCAGGACTTCTTCGACATGTATAAGATGAAGGGCGGCATGGGCGCAAGCCTCTACTTCCAGATGATAGAAGCGATAGAGGCGAAAAATATTTCGGTAGTAATATTGACTAATCTTGAGCTCTACGAGCGCAAATTATTGAAAGAGAAGAAGCTTCAGGATAAGTTCGGCGTTATAGACCTGAAGACCCTGCCCGAATATGACCTTAAGAGGATAGCCAGAAATCACGTCCGCCGGCTTAATATCATATATAAAGATATCCTGCCCGACGGCGTCGATATAAAGATATCGAGAGAGGATATGGAAATGGCCTTGTACCTCGCCCAGAAATATTATCCGCAAGGCCTTCCCGTTAATAAATTCCAGGAAGTGCTGGACAGAGTCATCACCGGCGTATTTACCGCCGGGGACAGGCTTAGCGCCGAGGTGTCCGAGACAAGGAAAAAGTTATTGAAGTCCGCCCAGGAGCTGCACTCCGCCATCGCCAGGTCAGCGCCTGCGGAAGAGATAGAATTCCTCGAAGTTACCATCGACAGGCTGATGACTGAGCGCGAAGCGGCTGCAAAAAAGATAGAAGAAAATGAGAAGCTCCTCGAGAAGATAAAAAAAGAGAAGAGATGGGACATATCCTTAGAAGACGCAGCGAAGCAGATCGCCGAAGACAGGGGCATACCGCTGAGGGACATCCTTGCCAAGGAAGACGATCTCCTTAAAGAATATGTGCCGAGGTTAAAAGAGATGCTCATCGGCCAGGATACCGTCATAGACGAGACCTATAAGGCCTTCATGCGCAGGGTGTCGATAGGCGAAGATAAGAATAGGCCTATAGGAGCATACCTGCTCGTCGGGCCCACGGGTGTCGGCAAGACCGAATTCGCCCGCTCGCTTGCCAGGCACATGTTCGGAGCCGAGGACGCCATGATACGCATAGACATGAGCGAATACATGAATCCTATAGATGCGCAGAAACTGATAGGCTCGCCCCCGGGTTATGTCGGATATGAACAGGGCGGGATCCTCACAGAGCACGTATCGCGCAAGCCCTACAGCGTGGTGTTGTTGGATGAGATCGAAAAAGCCAACCCCGCGGTATTTAAACTCCTGCTTCAGGTCTTCGAAGAAGGCGAGTTGCGCGACGGCAAAGGGCGCATAGCGAACTTCAAGAATACCATAATAATAATGACATCCAATATAGGGTTCAGCGAACAATTCAAATCCGAAAAGGAAGACGCGGCCCGTTTAGACGAGGCCATAAAATATGTCGGCGAAGAGATAAGATTGTGCAACGCGACGATCGCGGACCCGGCATGGAATAAGCTCGTATCCGCTATAAAGAAGAGCTTCGAAGAACTTAAGGCCAATCTGGCCAGACACGGCATGAAGGATGATGAGCTTGAAGCCGACCTGAAAGAGATGTCGTGGATCCTGAGTGACAACCCTCAAGACCGCGCCATGCTGACCGACAGACAGCCGTTCATCGTGCAATATCTTACCAGGATAAAGAAGGCGCTTGAGGTTTCCAGGAAGATGAATAATACACAGGCGGCATATGATTATATTGCCGGCGTTAAATATCTTGCGGACGATCCCGCGGAAGAGAAGAAGGCCGCGAAAGAAGTCGAAAAGATCCTGCGCGCCGGCCGGGATATCTACAGAAGCATGATCCAGTCCTTTATTCAGCAGGATATAGTGGTCACCCAGGATGTATTTGATGCCTACGCCAAAATAAATGAGATCCTGACAATAAAGTCTCCTCGGGAAAAGGTGGAAGCATACATGAAATATCTGCGGTCCAATATCCGGAATAAGATAATGGAGTCAGTTAAAGCCATCTTCAGCCCGGAACTCCTGAACAGGATAGGGCTGGATAATATCATAAGTTTCGATCCGCTTTCAAAAGAGGACTTAGCGAAGATATTGGATATAAAGCTTCGCGGCATCAACACCCTCCTTAAGGAAGAAGGATTCGGCGAGCTTACGATGGACCAGGCCGCGAGGGACAAGGTCCTCGAGGAAGGTTACGATGTACCGAACGGTGCGCGGCCTATGGAGAAGAGGGCATTAAACCGGCTCGTCCTCGCCCCGTTAGCCGACAGGATCCTCGAAAGGACGCTGGAAAAAGGCAAGACGATAGAAGCGGCCCTCGTCTACGGAAAAATTGAATTTACCCAGAAAGAGATGGAGAAGAAAGAGAATGTAATAGCTCACGGCGAGGTTATTAAAAGCATAAAATCTGAATCCGGGCCGGATGAGACGAAGCTTGCCGAAATAATGGGTATAAGTCCCACTGTTGCCGAAAGCGGGACACTCCAGCCCGAAGCTCCCGAGGAGCTATGCAAAAAATACGAGATAGATATTGAGGAGCAGGACGATATCCCGCTCGTTTATGAGACGGACCCGGCTAAGATAGACGCCGAGCTTGCTAAAATAACGCAGAAAGATAATATCCTCAAGAATACTATCGACCAACTCGAGCCGCTGATGCGCGCCGCGCGTAACGACCAGCAGAGACAGGCTATCGCGAATCAGCTGAGCGAGGCCAAAGAAGTGCAGGACAAGCTGAAGGCGGCAAAAGAGATCCTTACTGCGCGCAAAGCCGGAAATACGCAGCGGGCCGCGGATCTTCAAAAAGCCTTCGAAGATAATATGAAGAAAGAAGAGGCCGACGCCAGGAAGGCATTGAATAATAGTTTTGAGAACCTCAGCATAGAGGCCCTTAGAGGAGAGCTCGAAGATTTCCATCCGTCGTTCGAAGGCGTGAGCCGGATCGCGGAAGCCCTGAAACAGAAGAGAAGGAATTATCCGCTTATTCTGGATGACTCGCTTCTCATGCAGAAGTCCGTCGTGGACAGCTTCGTTAAAAATATATCGGACGGGACGCTCAAAGGATTCGATAATACGAGAGTGCTCAGATTGAAGCTCGAATCTTTAAAGGACTATTTTTCGCTCGTAGGGTTCTTCGAGTCGAGGATGAAGGAGATAATCGAGGCGATAGAGGAAGACGACGCCAGGAAATCTATAAAGACGGTCATCGTTATCGATTTTGACGATATAAAGAACGAGCTCGAGCGCGTGAGGATAAATCCGTTCATGCTCGGGTATTTCCTGAGGATGTTCAAGGGCCTTAAAACAATATCGTTTGTAATGACCACATCGCGCGAGTCCATTCTTAATGACGATTCCTTCGACCATTTCTTCTCGCTCGTGGATATACCGGATGCTGACAAGAAAGATATTCTGGAAAATCTATACCTGTTCCTGAAAGACCATATCCTGAAAAAGTCCAACGCCAATAACGGGACAAAATACGATATCAGCTTTGACGCGATGAATATGGCAGTCAAGGTCTGGTCGCAATATCTTATGGGGCGGGATCCTATAGAGACCATAAGGAAATGGTTCATAGGGCTCATCAATAAAAAGAAGCAGGAAGATGCCCAGGTAGACATGGGCTTAAGGGACGCGCTTAGCGACCTTAAGGAAGAGCTGACAGACCTGGCGCAGACAGGCCATATAGAGGAAGATGATCTTGGCCGCGAGCAGGTCGTGACTGAAAAGATACGGCAGGCGAATGAGTACAAAGAGATGTCGAAGCGTGAAAAGACGCTGGTGATAAGCCCGGACGATCTCCTTGACTATGTAGTAAGGACAGAAGCCGCGCAAAGCGGCGCGGAGATCGATAAGGAATTTTTCACCAAAGACGAGAATTCGACGCTTATCAATATAGAGGAAGCGCTTGGGGCTAGGGTCCTGAACCAGTCCGAAGCCATAACTGCCGCGAGCCGAGTGCTTAAGATAGCGCAGGCAGGGCTAAAAAATAAAAAAGCTCCGATAGGCACTTTCATATTTGCCGGGCCTACAGGCGTAGGCAAGACACAGCTTGCCAAGACGATAGCCAAAGAGCGCGGCATGAGCCTTTTAAGGATAGACATGACCGAATACAGGAATTCGGAGGACTTAAGCCGCCTTATAGGAGCTACGTCCGGCTACGTAGGATACATGGACGATATGGGCGAAGTGGACGAAGGCATTCTCTTTAAGCATATGCGCGATAATCCTAAAACAGTCCTTCTCTTCGATGAAGTCGAAAAGGCCGATCCGATGGTTCTTAATATACTCTTACAGATAATGGAAGACGGGAGATTCACCTCCAATAAAGGCAATACCGTGCGCTTCGACAAGTCCATCATTATCCTCACCACAAACATCGGCATGGAAACATATAGAGTGGATGAGAATAACAGGGTCGTAAAAGAATCGCTCTATCCTGAGATGGAAAGGGTGATGCGCAATAAAGGGCCTGACCGGGACAAAAAGATATCGGAATTCAAGAAAAAGATAGATGAGTCTGTTCAGGCGTCGGCTAAGAAATTCTTCAGGCCGGAATTCCTTAATAGGATCGACCAGATAGTCGTCTTCAATCCTTTGCCCATAGAGTCTCTTACGGATATAGTGGCGATATTCCTTAAAGAGACAGCTGAGTCTTTCAAAAATAAACAGGGCTTCAACCTTGTTATAGGAAGAAACGCGGAAGAGAGGGCTGCCATTTATAAATATCTCGCGGATAAAGGGTATCAACCTGAAAATGGCGCGCGTCCGATGGAGCAGGCGGTAAAGAAATATTTCGAGAACGAGCTCGTCGAATATCTCCTGCACAATCGCACTAAACTTTCGAAGGGCGATACGATAACCGCCATATTCGATAAAGGCAGGATATGGTTCGAGTCGTCTAAGACGCAAGCGCAAGTCTCATCTATGCCCGAGGAAGACAGGAAAGTTCTTAAGGCGATAGCGGCGCGCCTGAAAGATAGGCCCGCCGAGCCGATCACCACTGAAGAGCTCGAGGAGATATTCGGCTTGAGAACAGAAGTAGCCATGGGCATGGGGGAAAAGCTTGAGATGGCAGGAAGCAGCGTTGAACTGAAGAACACAGATTTTCTTAAAAAAGACGCCGGCCTCGCTTTCTTAAAAGACAAGGCCTGGATGCTTGCCCTGTACCCGAACGGAGTGAGTGGTACAGGGCCCACCCTGGTCAAGAATTGGATAAGAGACGCTGTTCGCTTAAGTAAAATGGCGAACCTCGAGGCCTTAGTATACGAGAAGGAAAAGAGGGTGATAGAGGGTTTCTATGGCATGCGCAGGGACGACCTTGAAAATCAGGCCGCCTCTTATATAGGAAAAGCCGGCGATGCGAAAGAGACCAAGCTCGTCTGGGAAGTCAAGGACGGGATGGTGAATGTCGGCGTCGTCTACAATTCCAGGTTAACGCGTTTTTTGTATAGGACGATATTCGCTAGAAGTTATAAAGATGACAATGACATCGGTCAAAATGCGCCGCGTTCTCTGCAGGGACTATTGAAGGCAAAACTTGCTCTCGAAAAGCTCGGCGGTAAAATGAGTTTTTATTCGGAACAGGACAAAACGACACTGTGGATGACCATCCCCATAGAGGTTAAGCCTCAAGCCCCGCCTCAAAAAACATACACGCGCGAAGAGATCGATGCCCTGAAATCACAGCTCATAAAACGTGATGGAAGCGGCGAGATCATGTACGACGTAATCGACGAAGATGTGCTTCTAAAATTTACGGGCATTGCGCAATACGAAACAGATGATAATGTTCTCGATTTTCTACTCTCTTTAGCTAACCAATATGCGGGCAAGGTTGCCGCTGATTCCGTTTTATTAGAAGCGGAGCAAGTTGTGGTACAGGCCAGCAGTGCGCCCTCTCCAGCATATTTTTATACGACAGCGCATAAACAAGTCCTTAACTATCTGTCGATGGCTTTATGTTCTTTGGCCTACACAGGCCTCAAAACTAAGGCCTTATCCGTCCTAGAAGAACTTGCAAGCGATGAAAATGAAACTATTCGTCAAATCGCGCAAAATAATATAAAAAATTATAAGCAGATGCTATTGAAAAATGCTCAAACTTCTACCGCTAAGCCTGCAACCTCCGTCCGCGACATAATGGACGCGCTCGGATATAAGGATTATCCGCTCGGGACATATAAAGTCTACGAAGCCGAACCCATTGAAAAAAACGGCTCTTATACAACGATCAAAGAAGAAGCAATGTTCTTAAATAACGCTTTTCAGTATAATGTAGTATATACTCACAAAAGCCAAACTCTACCAAGCGCTCTCACGCAAATAGGATTTGCGTACACTCCTTCTCCTTCGCAAAATAAGATCCAATTTTATGGAGTTGGTGGAGTAAAAGGTGAATACGCTGGCCCCGACCTCGTCTTCCAGATCGACAATTCCGGCGACCTGCCGCGATTTTTGATTCCCGCCCATATTTACGCTAATCTCGTCGGCCAGGGTGCCGAGGAAATCCTCAAAGCAACTCACGTCGAGGCGATGGCTCCGCAACCTCAACCCGTTGTTGCCGCGGCGGCTGACATTGCGCTCGATATCGCGAAGTCGCTCGGTCTTCCGGGTTACGGCGGGCCATATGAATTAAGAGGCGACTCTAATGATATCCCACCGGATTGCAAAAGCAAGCGTCACTTCAGCGTTGATATCTCGCAGAATAGGGCCAACATTTACTATACCGAGGAATTGATCAGGCTCGCAGGCGAAGGAGCGGAGTTAGTAAAAGAAAGTAAATGGAAACTTTCTTGTAAGCTGGATCTCAATGAATTGGAATGTGAGTGGTCTACTCGCGTGCCAGCCGGTAGTCGAGATAGCGGAGGTTTCAGGATATTCCAGGCCAAGGCGCCTTTATTACAGCAGATGAGCTTCCAGACGAGCTTCTACAAGATAGGTTCCGCGCCTCAATACCAATCTATAGACATAAAAGTCACGCCCGAGATATACGAATTCTTCAGGAGCCAGCCGGGCGGCGAAGATCTCGTAGCAAAGTTAAACATGATCCCGGGTTATGTACCGCCCGAACCCGCCCCGACTGAGCAAACGCGCTCTCAGCGTACTATCAATGAAATGGCTGACGACATTGCGCTAAGATATGGTGTAACGGAAAAAAAGAAGGACAGTTTCACTTTTGTTTATAAACCAGCATCCGATGCCGATCTTGAAAATAATGGTTATTCTCTCGAAAAAGGATGGGTTAAATATAATAAAGACCAGATCGAGATACATTTACAAGTAAGATACAAAGATCTCGAAGACGGCAAGCCGGGCGTAGATACCGATATCATTCGATATAATAAGTCAAAAGGTACTCTTGCCTGGATTGCGCGCGGCGTTACTCAGCAAAAAGGCAGTTGTAAGTTTTTTGATGTCGAGGCCGTAGGGCAAAAGGACATGCGGTTACGTATAACGCTTTCAAAAGAAGATTATGATTCGGTTCCGCAATACCTGAAAGAAACCGGTGTTTTTGAAGTTGTCGCTCTAGACGAACCCGCACTCGCCCCAACCAGCGAACCCGCCGCGGCAGGGAAACAGTTATCCGAAGAAGAGATAAAAGTTGCCGCAGAGGAACTTGTTGAGAAATTTGTCGTAGTCTTCAAGTCACATGTTAATGCTATCCTGAGTCCGTATAATAATATACTCGAGGAAGAGTATGAATCAAATAAACGGAACCTGGAGCGGCTAATAAAAGATGCCGTGCCCAATGTATTAGAGGAATTCTTGCGCCGCATTAAAGAACCGCCCTCAGGAATTATTGGTGACACTGGGCGGTATTATTACCCGGATAGCCGCTATTGGTCAAGATATATTCGAAGAGAGATTTCAGTGCGAGTAAAATCCGCCCCAGCCATCGAACCCGCCCCCGAACCACTCCCTGTACCACTCACTTCGTTCGGGTACAGGGCAGGCGCTTCGCTCGGATTCGGGGCAAGCGCGGCTGCCGCCCAGCCTCTCGTGAAGGGCCCGGTAAATAAAGGGACGTGGATAGAAGTCACAATACCTGAATTGTCAGAAGAGCTTTTGATGCAGGCTATTGGGATTGGCGGCAGGGAGATAAAGGATAGCGTTCGCAAAGATGAAGATTTACCGATATCGGAATTCTTTAAACAAAACCCGGAAACTTTCAAAGATATAATCCGGCACCTTAACGAAAGACAAGTGCCTGGTTCTGGGGAAAGGATTGTTCGAACGGTATCTCTAGAAATAGGAAGCGATCAAAATAGAAACAAATGCAATATGACCGTTGACATAGGATGGGGAGTTGGTGGAGATTCGATCAAGTTTGAGATCAAGGGTTATGAGGAGGTCTCCTACCTTACTTTAGGCACGCCTATAATAGGGTTTTCAAGTACGCTTAATTGTTCTGAAATAAGGATCAAGATCGACCCGTCGCAATTTGAAGGCCAGGCCGTACCAGCGTCCTACACCCGCGAAGAGATTAACGCTTTGAAATCGCAACTCATCAAAAAAGAAGGTGCATCCGAAATCGAAGTAATTGATAGGGATGTCCTTAAAAAACTTACAAGCATTGCGCAAACCGAAACCGATGATTATGTTCTGAACTTTTTCATATCGTTAACGAGTAGGTATGCAGGGTTAATTGCCGCCAATTCCATGTTACCCGAAGGCGTGCAAATGCGTATTGGAGGAATCAACGTCAATGAGCTTCTCATAAAAGCAAAAGAATCTATTCTTGATGCTCTATCAGCGGCTTTGTATGCCCTGGGGTATCTGACAGGTAAAAAGAAGGCGTCCGATGCTTTCAAAGCGCTCGCTAATCACAAAAATGAATCCATCCGCAAAATTGCGCAGGATGTCCAGCAAAGATATAGGAATTGTAAGAAACCCGCCGCTGCCGCACCGCGCGAAGAGTCAAAAGAACCCACAAAACCTCATATACGCTGGATGATAAGGCGTGACATGCCCGAGGTCTTAGATATTGAAAAAAAATCATTTGAGGATTCATGGGACGAGGATGACTTCATGGAAGATCTGAGGCAAAGGTGTGTTATTGGTATGGTTGCTGAACACGATGAAAAGATTGTAGGATTCATGATATACGAATTAAACAAAACCGACATCCATATTCTGAATTTCGCCGTCCATCCGGATCACAGGTTTAGAGGCATAGGAAACGCGATGGCCCAGAAATTAAAATCCAAATTAGGGCCCAGGAGAGACAAGATATTCCTTGAAGTGCGCAAATCTGGCCGCGATACGCAACTATTTTTCAAGAAGATAGGATTCCAGGCCGCTCGCATGCTTTCTGCTTTCTACAAAGATACAGATGAAGATGCTATATTAATGGAATATAAATACAAACCGGACGAAGGATCAAATACGTTGACACAGGAAGGCGCGCCTGTCCAGAACCCGAACGAAGTGAGTGGTTCTGGGCGCAAACAACCGACGCCTGATGAGATCGCAAAAAATTGCGGTTATGCCAACGCTAATGCTGACATATGGGTTTTGTATGAAAAAGACGAACTTGGCAAAGGCGAGGAAGAACATATCTTATTTGGCACTATTCAGAATAAAAATATAGGTGTTTATAAAATAAAAAGACCTGATGATGGCCAGCCTCTCTATAGATTTGTTTACGACCCCTTAAAGAAACAACTGTTTTATTATGAACCAAATTCAAATTTTGACTATCGAATCCCGGCAGAATGCAGCTATTTTAATATAAAGAAAATTGACAAAACTCATGCCATAGTCGAAATTAATGGGAAGGCATATGATGAACTTAAGGATCGAGGAGCGAAGTTTGTATTCAAAAATATATCTTTCGAATCCGTTCCCGGTCCACTTGCTTCCAGCAGCGATCCCGCCGCGGTCGGAAGACAGGGTATCCCCACTAAGGACGAAATCGCAGGTCTATACGCATCTTTCTTGCAACGCGTTGCTCAGGAAGAACCTAATGTTGAGCCTGCGTTGAGAAAAATAGAGGAATTAAGCCCTTATTTTGTCCAATCATTATTCTACGCCATCCTTTATGGAAATGCGGAACAGAGAGAAGGCAGGATAGATGCTTCAAAATCCGGGAACCTGAAGTCTGGCGATATTGTCTGCTGGTTCGCGCTTGATCAAGACGGAAAAAGTGTGTATAAATTCGGCCGTGTAGATGCCATAAGCGCATTAGCTATTAAGGTCACAGAATTTTTGCTTATAGATGCGGCGCTCAAAACTGCCGCTACTCTTAATGATAGACCGGCGACGTGGAACTATTTCGGCAACACCATAACGCGTGTACTGACAGTTAATCAAGCGCTCGGACTTATGCTTCCTGAAAGCGTAAGAGGCGCGATGAATACGCTCAGAGAACAGTTTGTATATGACCTTACGCCGGTTAAGCAGGCCGGCCCGTCAAGCGAACCCGCCGCAGTGGAGCTCGTGCAGATAGCGCGAGAATTGAAAGAGGCAATGGAGGTAAGGGATGAAGATGCAGTGAAAGCCATCGCTTCTAAAATCAAACAATTACCTTACGGAAGCGAGGTTGAAAATTGGCAGAAGCTTTTCGATGTTGCAGGCCGTAAGACAAAGATTGAAGATATTGCCCCAGGCAGTCTATTCTATTTTTTCAGCGGTAAGAAATGGGAACTTCCCAGGAAAAAAGATCATGTATTTTGTTATCAACGCACCGATGATACAACAACAGAGCATTTCGATATCAATGACGGCAATGTAGACTGGCAGGAGCGTCCGGGGACTATAGTTGTACCTTTAAATAGGTATACGCAAGTCGGGGATATTTACGTGCTCGATCCGGATGCCACAGCGCCCGCCGCGGATGAAGATGTAATTAAAAGTTTATGCGATGTTATAAAGCCGGGCATAGACGAAAAAGTATTGAAGGCCGTGATCGAAACGCTTGGTATCCTCGGAAAAAATAATAGAGGAGCTGCAATATATGTCAGCTCTGTCGCTACCGGAATGGGGTACGGGGATGATGTTCGGGAATCCGCCATTCGTGAGCTCGTGAAAATCGCGGTAGGAAATGAGGACGCCATACGATCGCTTACATTAATTGTCGGAAATGAATCATCGCCTGATGTTGACAACCAGGTGATCGAAACGCTCGGCAAGATCGGCATAGGGAATAAGGCGGCAATAGAAAAACTTTCTAAAATTGTGGACGGCGCTATCCAGGTTACGCCTGGAGGATATCTGATCGCCATTCGAGCTTTGGGGAATATTGCTTCAGAAAGCGACGAGAATGCCGGAGCCGCTCTTACAACAGTTGCGAGAAGCTCTAAGCCTGCATCCGAGCGTATCGCAGCCGCGGAATCTTTGGATAAGATGAACCCTGGTAACATCGTGGCAAAGACCGTACTTAAGATTTTTGCCGAAGATCGGAGTAATGAGGCAGTCCGGATGCAGGCGAAATTAGCCCTGGCCAGAGTAATATTGCGAAACCAGGATGACATCGCAGAGGCAGATCCGGAATCGCTCCTCGCAATTTTTGCGGACGAATCCGAGAATCCTGTGGTGCGAAATCGCGCCAGGCAAATTTTACGCTCGCAGGTATTCGCACTCTCCGAACCGGCACTGCGAATGCTCCTCTCGGAAATGGATAGCGGCAAGACACCCGAAATCCGTATTGCCGCCGCGCGGTTTTTAGCGCTTCTTCAAAGGAATAAAGAAAAAGCTATAAAAAACCTGATAGGGTTCGGCCTGGAAGGGCCCGGCGCCGATGCCCCGATCAAGTTTAAGGCGATAGAGACGCTCAGCGATCTATCCGATGAAATTTCGGTACTCCTCGAGCCGGTTGCAGCAGCTGCGATCTCTAATTTTAAAGAGTGGGGCCGCGAGCGCAGGGAAGCCGTTATAACGCTTTTAGAAAAGCTGATAGGGGATAAAACCGTTTCAAGTGACAAATTAAAGGCCCTTGAAGTCTTTGTCAAGAACGGCACGGCGCAGAATTCCTTCGAGGATACGACCTACGCTTCGCGGCTTCTCTGGATATTAGCCGAAAATGATCCGCTCCGGACTGTATGTAGAGTAGCGATCGCCGGTAATTTCGCGAAACTTACAATAACATTACGGCGCCTATTGGAGCGGCCTGAAGATATGAGCATAGCCGCGTTCAATGAGCTCAAAGAATTGCTGGGATGCCTTATTTCGTTAAAAGGCCTACGAAGCCTTGTCAGGCAATTTCTCGAGGAGATATTTGTGAAAATGAGGCAAGGGGCGGCAGGTAACAAGTTGGCAGAACTTAAGGCCGCCTTGGTCGCATCCGCTCTCATCCAGGTCGCGCCGGATTCGAAAGACGCCGCTGGATTTCTCATCGAATATCTGAAAACTGATATTAAAGATAAAGATATAGCCGAAGCAATAAAGCTCGAATGTATCGAAGGCCTCGCGAAGGCCGCGAAAAGCATGCGCCGTCCGTCCGAAGCTCCAGAAGCCCGGGTACAACAGCCGGTCGCGGCGCCCATAGGGCGCAAACAGCCGACGATCGAGGAGATGATGAAAAATTGCAGCCGTGATAAATATGACGATTGGACAGTGCTTATGAAGTCAGCGGAAGAAACGGGTGACTTGCAATATGAGGAAATAATCGATTTTACTGATAAGGCAATAGCTGTATTTCAATATCGAAGTAGTGATAGTGGCGCAGGATGGCCCTATCAGCTTGTCTATAAACCTGCAGATAAAAAATTGGAATATGTGCGGACAGATAGCCGAGCGAACAACATTCCTTATACAAACGACAACCTCTACTTCAATATAATAAAGATCGATGCCACCCACGCCGTCATCGAGATCAACGAAAGCGCTTACCGTGAACTTGAGGAAAAAGGCGCGAAGCTTACTTTCGAAAACATATCCATCGTTATTGTGCCGGATACTCCCGATGAAGAGTGGGATACGTTTGTTGTGCCGGCGCAGACGGGCTGCTCGATAAACCGCGCGGTGTTGCCGTTGACGCCGCAGGCAACATTTTTGTCGCCTGCGAAGGCAACGATACCGTCGTCGTCTTTAATCCGGATGGCCGGAGCCTGAACCGCAAGTTTGGCGTGAACGGTGTTATCACGAAAGAGATCGGCGGATTCGACAAACCGCAGCATCTAACCTTTAACGCAAGCGGCACACTTCTTGTAACTAATAAAGGAAATAATACTGTTTCGGCTATACAAATGATCAATAATTATACAGAACGAGACCCTAATGTCGGCGATAACGGCATCATAACATCCGCCATGCACAAATGCGCGGAGATCGCGGGCATTGCCAAAGACAAGTACAGCAATATATTGCTGGCAAATTATGAAGGGTTTATAAAAGGCGGGGAAACTTCCATCGAAGTTAACATACGTTGCATGATCCCAAGCGGCAAAGAATATAATTTGAATTTTGGAAACAAAGGTGTTATTTCGGCATCACTTAATATTGAGCTGGGACCCATAGTTAGATTCTTTACCGATGAAGACGATAATATCCATCTGCGGCTAAAAACCCGCAAAAATATCAAATATGTAGGGCTTAAACCTTTTGGTAAAGAGATGGATCTTAATAGCAAAGATTTATTAGTGGTCGATGGTGACAACAGTTCAATCTATAAAGAGCGATGGGGTGCAATAACAATACTGAATAGCTCCGTTTTAATATCACGGGAAGCCGGCTGTCTATCTGAGCCTCAGGCTGTATGTGTCGGCAAGGACGGCGCGTTTATAGTGACGAACGGCGGGAATAATTCGCTTTCGGTCATTCGCCAGCGCCCTGAAACACGGCCTGAAGACCAGCCGATGACGCCTGAGGAAGAAAAGGCGAAATCTTATTATGCTCTATTCGTGAAATCGCTTGATGGTGCGCGGATAGGCGATAATACGTGGGGATCGCGGATACGCGAAGCTTGCGAGTGGGCAAAGAACAATCAGCCTGCTTTCAGACGGTCGATTCTATATGCGTTTGCGTTTGGGAACGCCGTTCAAAGAGGACAGAGGCTTACAGAGAAACCGGCGTCTTCAGACATAACTGCCAATAACCGCGTTATTTGCTTTTGTGAGGGCGGTAAAGATATAGCTGACGCAAAATTCTATCGATTTGGCACCGTCTTTAACTATGATAACGAGATTGTTAATGTCCGTGAATTCCTTAGAATAGATGCGAGGACCGGTGAGGCCACAATCGTCGATAAAGTACTATGGGGCTGGTTGTATTCATCGGGCAAGCTTGTCTATTTCCCTAAGTCCGACCTCGAGGCCCCGGAAGCCGAAATCAGCAAGCAGTTCATCTACGACCTCCTGCCGCGAAATGCGGGCACCGCCGTTTCCGACGCACCCGCGAACCCGTTAACCCGCATACCCAACCCCGACCCTGAACCACTCCCTGTACCACTCACTTCGTTCGGGTACAGGGCAGGCGCTTCGCTCGGGTTCAGGGCAGGCTACATCGAGACCTACTACACGCCGACCGCGAACGGAATATGGCAGGCGGTGATAAAACCCTATACGGGAACACCCAGCAGCACTACTACTACAACGCTTACCACCCTTGAAGGCAAAATTCTTTTTTCGATAGATGAGAAAAATTGCTGTATAAAGGCGACCAAACCATCAGGAGAGCCGAATGAAGATTTTGGAGTAGGAGGCATAATTCCCCAGCGAGTTGGTAAATTTGCCAATAAAATGTCACTACTTGGTCCCGGCGCCACTTCGGATAGCCTGGCTGTTTTAAATGCGAATGGCACATACCTATCCATCGTCTCGCGCTCGGACGACACGCGCCGGCCCGAGCCGCAGGCGCCGAAGGGACCGGATAAACCGGACGGACAGAACCCGCCGAAAGGGACCCCATCGCTGGTCTCGGATATCGTCGATAATCTTATTAGTGTCGTAGGTAATGCGATGACGAGCTGGGAAGTCAGGACCGCGGCTGTGAACGCCATAGGTGATATAGGAGCCGGTAATCAGAAAGCTATCGATCGAATGCTTACTATTGGTATCGGCTGGCCCTCTGAAATTCGCGAAGCCGCAACCGGAGTTTTAAGAAAGATCGCGGTAGGCAATAGGACCGCAATAGACAAGATTATCGAAAGGTATAAAAAAGCAGACGGAATTGACAAATATGAAGACATGATGACTCTCAGTGAAATCGCGCGAAGCGACGAGAAGGCGGTCAAGTTTTTATTAGAGACGATCGACGGGTATAGGAAGCCCGGGTCTGCTTCTCCGATGGTATTCGAAGCCCTAAAGAAGACAGCGCCGAAAGACGACAAAGATGTTATCGCTATCCTGGAGAAATTCATAAAAGATAAAAAGATAAGTTTAAATGTACGCATAAAGGCCGCCGAGATATTGGGGACGGTAAATACGGGCAATGAAGCAGCTGCAACGCTGCTAACAGGGGCCACTAATAGTAAGTCTATTGCTGACGCGGAGAAACTCGAAGCGGCTCTGACGCTTGGCGAGATTAATCCGTCTAATCCAGAAGTGGTAGGAAAATTAATTTCTATTGCCACAGGATTTTCTATCGACAGCCGGACTGACGATATCGCCTCTAATTATATGATAACAGCCATAGATATGATAGGTGAAGTAGGCAATGGCAACGAAGATGCGATAAATTACCTCACCATGATATTGGATGATACAGAAACTACACGTGATTCCACGCGCCTCGTCGCGGCGAAGGCGCTCGCGCGAATCGTCCCGGGAAGCGAAAAGGCGCGGCTGGAGCTAATGCCGTTTGCTAACATATGGTATAAAGGAAAACCAAACAATGAATTCGATTATAGCGCCTTGGATACGTTATTTAAATATTATCCCGGCTATAAAGATACGGTGACTGCACTTGATTATTTTGTAAGAAATACAAACGCACCGATAGAACAGCGCAAAGAATGCTTGAGGCGCCTTACCTATTTTGGGCAGGGATCTTTGCCCAATGACGATTATCCCGAAATAAACACGCTATTGATCGATAGCATAATGAATACCAACGAAACCCCCGAATGGCGCGCCTTCGCGGCGGAGTGCTATTATAAGAGGAATGTAGGCGAGAAGCAAATTATCGAACCGATTTCAAAGCTTTATGATGAAATCAAAGAGCAGATTCAGCAATTGGTAAGAAATAAAAATGTACAGGGTGACGATGTAGGGGCCGGTAGTGAAAAAGGCGTAATGCTTATAAAGGCGCTCGAAAGCTTGTCGGTAATATATGGTAAAAGAGCTGAATATGACATGTTTGTGGACCTTGGATTCCGTACCTTGAAAGATATAGTAAAAGAAGAAAGGTTTAAGACTTCATCCCCAGGAGCTTTAACACTGCATCACAGGATGCTACTTCAGCTTGCCGAAACAATGCTTAAGCTTAGCATAGGAAGCAAAGAAGAGGCTTTTGACGTTATTGACGGTACCGTAGCAAGTGCGACTTCAACAACGCAAGACCCGTCCGTCACCATCGCTGCCATCGAGGCCCTGGGGCGGGTAGGAGCTATTATTGCGAAGAATACTGCCGCGACGAAGGCGGGGCAGGTCGAAGTTGCTGATAATGCGGCGAACGAGCCGGCGAACTCCGCCCTGGACGTGCTGTTCGAGCGCGCGCTGAAAGGCGATAAGGATGCCATAGAGATGATAAGCCCATTTATCAAGAATTTGCCTCGAGGATACACTACGCAAAAAGTGCTTAAGGTTTTAAGAGAATCGCTTCTTACAAAAAACGCAGAAAGATTTGATTCGGCGCGCAGGCTCATCCGTGAAATATATCTATGCGTTTCCGATTTTATAGAATCAAGTTGCACAAGAGTCGACGTAGCTTCTGAATCGGCCTCACCTGTCTTAAAGAAGGATGATATTGTATGCTGGTTCGAATGGGATTCTTCGAGCAAAGTTAAATGTTTGTTTGGAAGATTTATTGAGTTTAAAAATAATGAATGGGTTGTAAGCCGGATTGCAACCATGTCAAATACTGACAATGTGAGTTCCATAGAGTCCCCCGCTGTTATAAGCACTAGTCTTCCTATGCACCTCATAGCTAGTGCCGACGAGGTGGCGACGGATGATTTGGACGCGCTATTCGAGCGCGCGCTGGCCGGGGATGAGACGGCAATAACAACCTTTATCAGCAAGGCGGATATCTTTGTAAGAAGAGCAAAATTATCAAGATCTCTACGTAAAGCCATCATAATGAAAGATGCTGTCAAGTTTGAGAATTCAGTAAAAATTATAGAGAAAATAGGATATGCGAGACTTTGGGATTTTCTTGAGGCTGATTTCACAAAGATTAAACTTACCTCCGATAGGCAGGGTGTGCTTGGCTTGCTCGATTTAAAGAAGGGCGATATCATATGTAAGGTTGCTCGTACTGAAAGCGGTCCTCAATATCTTTTCTCGGAATTTGATACTTATCGGACCGATAACGCATATTCTACGAATCAATTTGGAAAGCGTCTTCCGAACACCAGCGGCTTTAATTTCTATAGCCCTCCCGACAACATAATAGCCATAATGGAACCATCTAACATTATATACCTCATCGCCCGCGCCGCCGATGCGGTGGCGATGCAGGCGAAGAGCGAACCTCCGCAAGCTCCCAAGACTGCTAAGAAGGCGAAATCAGCGAAGAAACAGGCGCCGGAAAAGCCGGATGACGGGGGCCAGCTCGGTCCCAGTGTTCAACGCTATTCCGGCGGCCATGAAATGATACGCACCGAGAAAGACGAAGCCGCACGCGCTGCCAAGCTGACAGTGAAAACAAAGAAGACTTTTAAGGAAGCGCGGCCCGAATTATTAAAAGAACTCGGTAAGGCGTGCGATGATTTTAAAGCCGACAAACCTCAATCCCTTATTTTATACGCCGACGATATCTTAAAGAACGCGATTCTTTATGACTTCGAGGATACGCTTAAACTTTTGAAAGAGAAGAATGTGTTGGCCGGCGGGAAGATAGTCCTCTATGTCAGAGATAAGGAGATGGAGCAAAAGACTGAAGGTTTAAAAGCGCTTATAGAGAATAATCTCAGGTCCAGCACTGAAGTCGTGGTCATAAAACAGTGGGAGCGCGGGCAGCTTATTTCGCCCGGAGATCCGGTTAAGGAGATAGAGTCGCTTGTGAGAATATCCGCCTCACGCGGCGCCAAAGAGATATTGGGAGTCATCCGCGGCAACTCCCTTGACTGGGCCGAGACCTTCAGGGACTATAACCTCGAGATCCCGCTCGTCGTGATAAATAATAACGCGGCCGACAAAAATATATCCGGCCTATTCTCATTTACTCAGGCAATACTTCTTGCCATGAAGACGAAGGCAGCGCTCAAAGATATGCCGGGCCACGCTTTCAGCGCATGGATACGCTGCCTCGATCCTATCGAAAAGCTCACCGTAAAGTTGTATCAGGAGTATATCCGCTACAGAGACGAAATCCTCACCAAGGCGTAATTTTTACCTTCTATTTTCATCGCTTTCTATGTATAATATACCATTATGGATTACTCGAAGGCGTTTCATCTCGTAGCAAAGGCTTCTAAGAAGTCGGCCGTGCCTTGCGTTCTTATAGGCGGCTTCGCTATAAATTTTTATAAAGTTACACGCGATACTCTCGACATCGATTTCTTAATTACTAAAGAAGATTTCGCAAAGATAAAAGACGCGCTGATCGTTGCGGGCTATGCGGAAGAATTCGCGACAGATGTTGCGGTCCGGTTCTCGAACAAGAAAGAAACTGTAGACATTGATTTCATGATTGTCGATAAGGCAACACGAGAAAAGATAATGAAAGATGGTAAAGAAATCGAAGTTGTCGGCGAGAGGTTAGTTATTCCTTCAGTGAATCATTTGATAGCCCTGAAGCTTCATGCTATAAAAAATAATCAAAAGAACAGGCTCTTGAAAGATTTACCGGATATTGTAAACTTGATCAAGATAAATAAGGTTGATTACAAGGACAAGCAGTTCAAGGAGATGTGTTTAAAATATAGTAGCGAAGAGATATATCAAACTATATTAAAGGCCATGAGCGGCGAGCTATGAAACCTCGCGTAGACATATGGAAAAACTAAAATTGCCGACAGGTAGCGGTCTTCCGGAACAGCACAAATGGCTATCGATGGATGACTATATCGAATTTATAAATTTTACCTCCACATACTTTCGAAGAAAAAGGACGAAAAAAGAAGAGCTTATTATGCGCGTAAACGTCCCCTTTTCGATAAAATAGGTCTATCTTTTCAGCCCTCTGCAAGAGACGAAATCCTCACCAAGGCGTAAAACCTAAAGCGATTTGTTTAAATTTGAATGTCAAATTGTACATAATATTTTGTTGTTTTGTACATTGGCATATGGTATACTTATACCTGGGGTGAAGATGTCATGAAATATATTCCGCGATGGCTGGAAACCAGGCTTGCCGAGGTGCTAAGATCGCATCCAGTAGTCATTTTGACCGGTCCGAGGCAGGTCGGTAAAAGCACGCTTTTGGAGCGCGCACATTTTTTGAAGGATTGGCGGTATTTGACATTGGATGACCCTGATGTTCTTGAACAGGCTAAAGAGGACCCCAAGGGGCTGTTCTGGGAAGAAAAACCGACCATAATCGATGAAGCCCAACGATGCCCCGAACTTCTGGTGGCGATTAAATACTTCGTCGATAAATCCGGGCGGCAAAGGAATTTTATCCTTTCAGGTTCCGGGAATATATCCTTAAGACAAGCACCTCGCGAAACATTGGCTGGCCGCGCAAAGTATTTGCATCTGACAGGATTCAGCTTTCGGGAATCGCAAGGGTTACCCCCTCAAGGTGTTCTTGACCGGTTGTGGACGGGCCGGGAGGTCAAAACCTCGAATATAAAAACAGACACTGATACAACGCAGGCCGTCTGGAGGGGCTCGCTTCCGGGTATTGTGCTTGCCTCCAATGAAAAAATAGCCGTAGAGCGGTTAAGCGGTTATATCGATACTTACATCGAGCGGGATATCCAGGATTTGGTAAAGATCAGGCATCCGCATAATTTTCGCAGACTGATGGAGGCATTAGCACAAGCAACGGGATGGGAATCTGTGCAGGAGGAATTATCTAATGCTTGCGGTGAAAACAGGGTGAATGTTTCCAGATATATGAGTTTATTGAAAGACACAAATCTTCTATATGAACTAAGGGGATATACAGTAAAAGATGAGCGGGCATATAAACAATCAAAATATTTTTGGTTCGATTCGGGCACGGCATGTTACCTCGCAGGCATTCATTCATCCGCGGAGCTCAAAAAACCTCGTGCCAAAGGGCGATATTTAGAAAATTTTATTCTACAACAAATTTTATCATGGGCATCGTTGCAGATGATGGCACCAGAGATACTTTACTGGAAGCCGAAAGCTGGTGAAGCGGAGGTTGATTTTGTCATTCACTCAGGCGATAAGGCTATTGGGATAGAAGTCAAATCTTCTCACGAGGTTACTTTTAGTGATACAAGACCAATGAGAGAATTGCTTAGATCGCATCCGCAGCTTACCAAAGGCATCATAGTATACGGCGGTAATAAGATATATCCCGTAGCGTCGAACATATACGCGGTTCCTTGGTCGGCTTTTTAAGACGAAATCCTAACCAAAGCCTAAAATCTCATAACTACTTGACAAATCAAGATGTTATGGTATACTCTCTAACTAGAGAGTGATGTATCGCTCTCTACATAGAGAGTGAAATGGAAGAGAAGAAGATATACCTCATAAAAGACCTGTCCCGCCTTTCAGGACTTTCCGTCTACACTATAAAATACTATCTGAAACTCGGGCTTATAAAAGAGATCTCGAGAAGCCATGAGACGAACTTCAGGTATTTCGACGATTCTACCGTCGAGGAGTTGAAGAGAATAATTGCTCTCAGAAGAGAAAAGGTATCGTTGGGAAAGATAAAAGAAATTATTTTATGAGCTACTACGAAGCCCTCGGATTGACTAAAGAGCCGTTCTCGACGAGCCCGGACCCCGCGTTCTTCTACCGGTCTTCATCCCACTCGACCGCGATACAGAGGCTCGAGATAACGATCAGGCTGAAGCGGGGTTTGAGCGTAATACTGGGCGATGTCGGCATCGGCAAGACGACGATGTCGAGGGCGCTTTTGCAGACATTCGCCAGCGACGACGATTATATATTCCACATCATACTCGATCCGTCATACAGCTCCGAATTCCAGTTCCTCTCATCGCTCGTCAAGATGTTCGGGATAAAACCGAACTCGCGCACCACGCTCGACTACAAGGAAGAGATCGAAAAGCACCTTTACAGAAAAGGCGTGGAAGAGAACAAGACCGTCGTCCTGCTGATAGACGAATGCCAGAAGCTCTCGACGCCGTTCCTCGAGATATTGAGGACGCTCTTAAACTACGAAACGAACGAATACAAGCTTCTGCAGCTCGTGATGGTCTCGCAGATGGAACTCCTGCCGAGGATAAAGAAGGTGAAGAACTTCTACGACCGCATCGCGTTGAAATATATTATAAATCCCCTCGACGAAGAGGAGACGAAGGAGCTCATCGAGTTCCGGCTGCAGGAGGCCGGGATAAGCCATTCGAAAAAGATATTTACGGATGGGGCCATTGAGCGTATATTTGAATACGCCGAAGGATTTCCGCGAAAGACGGCGATCATCTGTCACAACGCGCTTGAGGCGCTTGTAATGCACGACAAGCTCGTGGTGGATGAGGCCATGATAGACGCGATCATAAAAAGAGAGACTATATAGAATGCGCAAAGAGACGAATCCCGAAGAGAAACTTTTAAAACTCATAAAGAAGAAGAAAGAGCCGCCAAGCCCCCCAAAGGCGGAAGAGCTTAAACCTGAGAAGCCGGCGCCTGCGCGGCTGGACGGCGTCCTGAAGAGCGAGATCTTCAGGAATAAGATGTTCGAGCCCGCGGCAATGAAGAATATGAACAGATACCTTGTCATAGCGCTCGGCATAATCACGTTATATTTCCTGATCGACCTTATCTTTGTGAGGCCGTACAGGAACATAGAGAAGATCGTGGAAAAGGGCGCTCTCGCCCAGGGCGAGAAACCCGGGGCTCTTGAGTCCAGGGGGGCGGTGGCCGTCAAGGATTACGGGTCCTATTCAAGCGCCGTAGCCAACAAGAACGTCTTCGGCCCATACTCAGCAGGACCCGATAGCGCGGCCGCATCCGGAGATATTTCCGAACGGCTGGGCCTTGTCGGAGTAATCGCCGGGGACAACCCGCAGGCGATAATAGAGGACAAAAAAAATCAGAAGACCTACTACCTTAATAAGGGGCAGTCTTTTAACGGCTATATAGTGGAAGACATCTCGGAAGGGAAAGTGATATTGGATAGCGGAGGCAATAAGATATCGCTGTTTCTGTAGTGAGATAATACGTTTGTTGTGCGTTCTGCGTTGTGCGTTTTGCGTAAAACGGAGGGTCGTATGAAAAAAATAATAAGTCTTACCATCGTCATCTTTCATCTCTTTACCATGGCCGTCGGCCTTCCGGCAGCTCTGGCGGAGAATCCTGTCGAATCACCGGCTGCATTATCTGCCGGCGCCAGGAATCCCGCGCCTCAAGCCGGCATATCGGACAAGATATCGCTCGATCTTAAGGGCATGGATGTGGTCGAGGTCATAAAGATGCTCGCGACCAAAGGAAACCTCAATGTAGGGTTATCCGCCGACGTCAAGGGCCGGGTCACCATATTCTTAAGGTCTGTCGAGGTGATGGACGCGCTCGATATCATACTCGCCTCGAACGGCCTCGCTTACGACAGGCGCGGCGATATCATATACGTGATGAGCCAGCGGGAATACGAAGCGATCTACGGGGAAAAATACGCCGACAGGAAAGAGGCGAAGATATTCCAGCTCAAGTACGCAAAGGCATCGGACGCGGCGAAGGCATTGAACCAGATGAAGACTAAGATCGGCAAGATAGTGACCGACGACGGATCGAACACCATAGTCGTGATCGATTCGCCCCAGACGATCGCTCACATAACCGAGACGGTGTCGAAGATAGACATGCCTACGGTGACGAAGGTGTTTGAGCTGAAATACGCGAAGGCCGCGGACTTAAAAGTAAAAGTCTCCGAGACGATGACGAAGGGCGTCGGCACGATGCAGATAGACGAAAGAACCAACAAGATATCCGTTACCGACTTGGAAAAGAAGATGGATGAGATAGAGAAGCTCGTAACCGCGTTCGACGATAAATTGCAGCAGGTCCTGATAGAGGCGAAGATCGTCCAAATTACGCTCGACGATAATTATAAACTCGGCGTTGATTGGCAGGCTGTGATAAAGAAATGGGGCGAATTTCATAAAGTGCTCAACCTGACGAACGCTTTCCAGCTCGCGGCGCAGAACGCCTTTGGCCCGCCAGGCGCGCAGCTCGTCATCGGCTCTCTCACCGATGGAGACTGGGGCGCAATGATCCAGATATTGAAGACGGTTGGCGATACGAACCTTCTCTCAAGCCCCAGGATAACGGCGCTGAATAACCAGGAGGCGAAGATACTGGTCGGCACGTCCCAACCCTACGCGACCAACACCGTTACGCAGACGACAGGCCTGGCCACGACGGCGACGAACCTCACCTTCATAGATATCGGTGTAAAACTTTTCGTGACCCCGACGATCAATAAAGACGGTTTCATCACGATGAAGATAAAACCCGAAGTGAGCTCTTCGACATCCAACTACACGTATGGCGCCCCGGCGACGACCGTTCCTATAGTTACGACTACGCAAGCCGAAACGAGCGTTACAGTGAAAGACGGCACGACCATAATCATAGGCGGGCTTATAAAGGACCAGAGGACGAGCACCGTTAACAAAGTCCCCCTCCTGGGAGATATTCCTATAATAGGGCAGGCCTTCAGGAAGACCGAGAGCATGGTGCAGAAGCAGGAGCTCGTCGTATTCCTGACGCCCCATATCGTAACCGGCGAATACGACATGCTGGAACAGCCTAAGACATATCCGATCGGCCAAAAAGATTTTACGATGCCGGAGAAGCCTACCTTTGAAAGAAGGAGGGAAGAGGAGATGGACCCGGGCCTCTTCAAAAGATCGAAGCAGACCGCCGCAGATAAAAAGAAAGGCGTTTCGAAAAAAGTTTTAATAGAAACTCCGGAGGATTATTTTTATGCGATGCGGGAGAAGATATTGGGGAATATGCAGCTGCCGAAAGTGAGCGGTGGCGCGTCCACAGCGGGAAGCGTGCGCTTGACGTTCATGCTCTCCCCGGACGGGGGCATCGCAGATATGCCTCGGGTCCTGGAGTCGACCAACCGTATGCTGGACGAGGCGGCGCTCACCGCGGTGAAGAAATCGGCGCCATTCCCGGCCTTCCCGCCGTCTCTCGGAAGCGGGGCAAAACGTTTTAATATAGATATCTCTACCGAATAGGCCTCGGCCTAAAGGCCTCGGCACTTAGCCAACATCGTGGCTTAATAAACTTGGGGGTGTTTATGGTCAAGGACAACAAACTCGTAATTATCGCTCTATCCATAATCTGTTTCATACTTTTATATGGGACGATAGCGTTCTACGTCATGGAGGAGGGCGAGAGGTCGAAGAAGAATTCTTTACAGAAACGCCTCGACGAAATGACCGTAGTGAAGCAGGACCTGGAGGCTAAGCTTAAGGACGCGGAGATGGTCAAAGTAGAATTGAATACCAGGTTAAAATCTCAGGAGGATACGATCGCGTCGATGGCACAGCACCTCGAAGAATTAAAGGCCGAAAATAACAGGAATATCATAACGCTTAAAGACAGGGACGATGAAATACGCTCCGTAAAAGCGAAGCTTGAGGACGAGAGGACGGAGAAGGACAGCATATTGAAGAAGCTCGAGAAGATGAATGAGGACTATCTCGCCGCCAAGTTCCAGCTCGAGGGCTTGTTGAAGACCAAGGAAGAGATGGATAGGAAAGCGAAGGAGCTGGTCGAAAAAGAAGGAGTGTCGCTGGGGACCATTGTGGTGAACTGAATATAAATATGGTTCAATTGACTTTTACCGTTATATTATGTAAAATCAGGTGATGTGAAGAGAAGAAAGAAGGCGGTAAAGATAAGGAAGAAGTGGGCCATAAACCCAGAAGTCCGCGTAGAAGAGAGCGGGAAAGTTTATAACAGGCAGAAAGAGAAGAGGGTAAAGTGAAAGAAAAAAATCAGAAACTAAAACTGGGTATACCAAAGGGAAGCCTGCAGGAAGCCACCGTGAGGATGTTCAGGAAGGCGGGATTCTATATCGGCATAAGCGAGAGGTCGTACTTTCCGTCGATAGACGACGACCAGATCGAGTGCATACTGTTCCGGGCCCAGGAGATGTCGAGGTACGTTGAAGACGGCATCCTCGACGTCGGTATCACGGGTAACGACTGGATACTTGAGAATTCGTCCAATGTCGTCAGGGCGGCGGAGCTGATCTACGCGAAACAGAGCATGCGCCCCGTCAGATGGGTCCTCGCGGTCCCTGAAGGCTCCAGGATCAGGAAGATCAAGGACCTTAAGGGTAAGAAGATAGCGACCGAACTGGTCAACGTTACCAAAAATTATCTCAAGAAGAACAAGGTTACCGCAAATGTGGAGTTCAGCTGGGGCGCGACGGAGGTGAAGGCGGCCGTAGGCGTCGACGCGATAGTCGAAGTCACCGAGACGGGCTCTTCTTTACGCGCGAATAACTTAAGAGAAGTCGCGACGGTATGCGAATCGACCACTCAGCTCATAGCGAACAGGAAGAGCTGGATGATACCGTGGAAGAGGGCGAAGATCGAGAACATGGCGCTCCTGCTGAAAGGCGCGATACTTGCCGAGGAGAAGGTCGGCTTGAAGATGAACGTCCTGAAGAAGGACCTGAAGGCGGTCTTGAGCCTTCTTCCGGCGATGAAGAAGCCGACCATATCGGACCTATCCGACCCCGCATGGTCGGATGTCGATACGATAATAGACGAGAAGACGGTGAAGTACCTTATACCTCAGCTGAAGAGGGCTGGGGCCCAGGGGATAATCGAGTACCCTTTGAATAAAGTTATATATTGATGAATACGAAATACGAAATCCGAATATCGAAATTCGAAACAAACCCGAAATTCGAATTTCGAAAATTAGAATTTGTTTCGTATTTCGGATTTAGAATTTCGAATTTAATACTAGTCAGGGGGTGATAATTCCATGCCTTGCGGACGAAAGCGTAAACGCGCGAAGATGGCGAAGCACAAGAGAAAGAAAAGAATGAGAAGAGATCGCCACAAGAAGAAATAAGATGCGCAAAAATGTTTTATTGCCCCTTGCAGTTTCTATCGCCATTCCGATACTTTTGATCATGAGTTCAGACGCGGTAATGGATATATCTGCAAGGGGCCGTGTCTCGAGCGCGCGTGAAATATATATTGAGCGCGCCCGCCCGTCAAGCGCCCTTTCGAGATCTTTGGCCCATTACACGATGGGCATAATCTACGATAACGAAGAAAAGCACGCCAGCGCCATACGCGAGTTCCGCGAGGCCATAGCGCTCGAGCCGAACATAAGTTGCCTGCACATGCGCCTCGCGGTAGATTACATACTGACGAATAAAGAAAAAGAGGCGCTCGAAGAAGCGGATAAGGCTAAGGCGCTTGACCCAAGCGACATAAGGCCCAAGTTCCTCGCCGCGCTGGCTTATACGGCCCTCGGGCGCTTTGCCGACGCCCGTAAAGAGTACGAAGATATAGCGCGCCTCGACCCGCAATCGGTCTGGGCCTTAAGTTCTTTGGCAGACCTCCTCGTCTTACAGAAGAAGATGAACGAGGCGGCCGCGATATATGAAAAGCTCATCGCGAAAGAGAAGGATTCGAGTGTCCTCTACTTCAATCTCGCGGTGATATATTCAAGGAGCGGCAGAACGCCTGAGGCGATAGAAAAACTTAAAGAGGCCTTAAAGATAGATCCCGATTACACAGAGGCGTACATCGGCCTCGGGATCATCTGCGAATCGAAGAAAGATGATAAAGGCGCCATCGAGAATTTCGAGAAGGCGCTTGAGATAGAGCCGTTAAACGCCGCCCTTCGCCGCCACCTGGCCGTTCTCTATTATAAGGCGGCCAGACCGGGCGATGCGATCCGGCAGTATGAGTTTTTGATAGACGCAAATCCGAAAAACACGTATACTTACGTCGCGTGGGCTGAAACTTACCTGAAAGATAAAAAGCCCCTCGAAGCGATAAACGTATTGAACAGGGCGATAAAGAACGGCGCAAAAGATGCCGGTATCTATGTTGCGCTCGGGTTCGCGCACAATGAAGCCGGCAAAGATGTTGAGGCGCTGAAATACTTTAACAAGGCGATCGAGCTCGACAAAAAAGAGCCGGCGGCATATTTTTATCTCGGCATATTGTACGAAAAAGAGAAGAAGAAGGACCTTGCGGTAAAGAATTTCAGGGAAGCGATAAAAGTCGATCCGAATTTTGCCGAAGCGTACAATTATCTGGGGTACATGTTCGCGGAATCAGGCGTTAATCTCGACGAGGCGGTGGAGCTCGTGAAGAAGGCGCTCGAGATCGACCCGGATAACGGCGCTTATATCGACTCTCTCGGATGGGCGTATTTCAAGAAGGGCATGTATAAGGAAGCGCTTGCAGAAATAGAGAAAGCGGTCAAGCTCGAGCCTGATGAGTCTGAAATAAAGGGACACCTGGATACGGTAAGGAATAAGCTTAGAAAGAGGTAAAATTCGAAATTCTAAATCCGAAATACGAAACAAATCCGAATTTCCGAAATTCAAATGTTTAAAACTTGAATGTATTGAATTTTGAAAATTAGGATTTCGATATTGTTTCGAATTTCGACATTCGAATTTCGGATTTAAATGTTATGAGGGAACATGCAGCCAGACATTTTAATGCTAAAGAAGAAAGCGATCGGAATACGTAAAGATATACTGAAGATGCTGACGATGGCCGGTTCCGGACACACGGGAGGGTCCCTGTCCGTCGTCGAGATACTGATAGCCTTGTATTATTGCAAATTGAAACATGATCCGAAGGATCCGGCCTGGAAAGAGCGCGACATATTCCTTCTTTCTAAGGGGCACGCCTGCCCGGCGCTCTACGCGGTCCTCGCCGACAGAGGTTATTTTCCGAAAGAGACCCTGTGGGGACTGCGCAAACTGGGAAACCCGCTGCAGGGCCACCCGCAGCTCGGTATACCGGGCGTCGAGATATCGTCCGGCTCGCTCGGCCAGGGGCTCTCCATTGCGAACGGAATGGCGCTGGCCTGCCGGCTCGATAAAAAAGATTCGCGCATATACTGCCTGATGGGCGACGGGGAGACGAACGAGGGGCAGGTCTGGGAAGCGGCGATGACCGCGGCCCACTACAAACTCGATAATATCTGCGCGATAATCGATTTCAACAAACTGCAGATCGACGGATTCTGCTGCGAGATAAAGGACATGGGGCCGTACGCCCACAAGTGGACGGATTTCGGCTGGAACGTCATGGAGGCCGACGGGCACGACATAGCGGCGCTCGAAGACGCATTTGACAAAGCAGCGGGTATGAAAGGCAAACCGTCCCTCATAATCGCGCATACGATAAAAGGAAAAGGCGTATCATTCGTCGAGAATAAGATCGAATGGCACGGCATAGCTCCTCGATTAGAGGAGTATGAGCGCGCCGTTAAAGAACTTGACGCGGAATTGGCAAAACTAAGCTAAAAATAGGAGACCCTATGACAGCATGGCTCATATTTGAACTTCTGTTCTATTTTATCCTGTTGCTTGCGGCGACGGCCGTTTACCTGTTCAACAGGCGCACGCGGCTTTACATCAAATCGCGCAAGATCATGCTGATAATAATCTTCGGCAGCTATGTTATCTTGAGGCTTGCGGTATGGGGGCTCATGTCGCTCGAGTCCTTCTACCAGAAGATAACGCTTGCAACGATGCCTATACAGCTCATCATGGTCGCGCTCAATGCCACCATCTTCGTTCTATTGTATACGATGTTCCTACAGGGCGGAATGGCCAAGATATCGAAATCGAGGATAAAGGGTGAGCTCGTCGACATAAAATGGTCGGACGTCATCGGCATGGATAACGTAAAGGAAGAGGCGAAAGAAGTCGTCGAGCTCATTAAGGACAGGGCGCGCGTCAAAAAGATAGGCGGAAAAATTTTGCGCGGCATCCTGATGTTCGGCCCTCCGGGCTGCGGCAAGACATACCTCGCGAAGGCGATCGCGACCGAAACGGGGCTGCCGTTCCTCGCGATGTCGGGAAGCGAATTCGTCGAAGTCTTCGTCGGGGTGGGCGCCTCGAGAGTGAGGAAGCTCTTCAAGCAGGCCAGGGAGCTCGCCGCCGCGCACGGCGGCTGTATCGTGTTCATAGACGAGCTCGACGCGATAGCCAGAAAGAGGGTCTTCTCCGTATTCGGCGGGACGGAAGAGACGAACTCGACGCAGAACCAGCTGCTGGCGGCGATGGACGGCCTGTCAGAGGTAAAAGATAAAAAGGGCGAGCTGGATACCGCGCAGAACGTCATCGTTATAGGCGCGACGAACGCCCCCGAAGAGAATATAGATAGGGCCCTTTTAAGACCCGGCAGGTTCGACCGGAAACTTTATATCGACAGGCCCGGCCTCGAAGACAGGGAGAAGCTATTCGCATATTATCTGGGAAAGGTCCAGCGTGACCCGACGATAGATGTGGGCAAGCTTGCCCGCAAGGCGGTCTACAAGACCCCTGCGGATATCGAGAACATCGTAAAGGAAGCGGCGCTCATCGCTACGCGCTCGTTGCGCGACGTCATCCGGCTCGACGATATCTCCGAGGCGATCGAGCGGATCGATATGGGAATGAAACATAAAAGGACGATGACCCCCAAAGAGCGCGAGATGACGGCATGGCATGAGACCGGGCACCTGGTAGTGTTGTATCTCCTGCATCCGACGAAGGACGTATTTAAGGCCTCCATTATAGGAAGAAAGAGCGCCCTGGGCGTCGTTCACGAGAACCCGAGGGAGGAATGGTTTACCAGGAACAGGGAGATGATCATAGCGGATATAAAGACTTCGCTTGCCGGATATGTCGCGGAGAAATTGAAGTTCAAGACGACATCGGACGGCGTCGATCAGGATTTCAAAATGGCGATGAGCTTAGCGCATAACATGGTCTGGAGATGGGGCATGAACGATGTGGGGCTCGTAGGTGATTATACGCTCATACCGGAATCGCAGATCTCCGAGAACACGAAGGAGACCCTGAATAAAGAGACGAACAGGATCATGGGCGAATGCCTGAAAGACGTCGAGGTCCTTCTCAAAAAAGAGTGGCCGATCGCCGAGAGGTTTGCCAAAGAGCTTCTGGAGAAAGAAGAGCTGGACTACGACGACATCGAAGCCATATTCAACGAATACGGTAAGACGCATTACGAGCAGCATGAGGTGTAAGAAGCTTCCCGCACTTGCGCTCTTGTGTTCTTGTGTTCTTGCGCTCTTACCAGGCTGCGGTCCGACTTATCCCAAGGAAGATCTCAAAGAATCGATAATAAAGGTCTGCAAGAAAGAGTACAAGCTCGACGTGAAGGTCGAGCTTGCCGGGAAGACGGTAGCCATATATTGCGCGCTTCAGGACCTGTGGGACCTCACATTCGCCATGACAAAAAAGGCGAGCGAGGAACTCAACGACGTCATCCTGAGCGTTTCGAGAGTGACGCTCTCCACCGACGCAAGTGTAGAGTACTACGTCGTAATAGCGCATGACGCGCGGCTGCCTGAGATACAGATAATAATAGTCAAGCGCGTCGAAGACGTGAAAAGATTCATGTTGAACGACATATCCCGCGGCGAGTTCTCAAAAAGGATGCTCATAGATAAACGCATCAACCCGCAGGCCAAGAAGGAGCACGATATAAAACAGGTATTCGAGAAGATGGGGCTCGAAAAGAAGTGGCAGGATACCGTGATGGACGACTTCTTCAGGGCCCAACCCGCGGCGCTCGGGGATATCGGTTACTGGAACGACAGGTTCTATATAAAGGATATCCAGCTTCCGGAATTCCTGGTCGAGCAGATAGCGGGCCGCGTCAGGATGGAATTTTTCGAGAATAAAAACCTGGCCGAAAGCGTTCTTGTAAAATCGACCAAAGGAAATTATATAAATAAGGACGGGAAGAGGTATTTCGAGGTGAGCGTCCTCGGAGAGGCGAAATCCGTCGGCAGCTTGCGGCCCGACGAGATCTCGAACATGATATTGAGCCAGACGCTTAAAGTAGCCGCGGACGTGATCCACGGCTATGGTTTCGAAGATGTCGATTATATAGTCATAGTCGACGAAGCGAACTCGAAGGCGCTGAAGGTCACCACGGCGGACGCGGAGAAGTTCAGGAAGAACAGGATGAGCTTTGATGAAATAGCGAGCCAGACGGAGAATTGAGTTATCCACATTGTAGGGGACGTTTAAACGTCCCCTACAATTAAGGTGAGGAGCTAATGACTGCAGATAAACCAAAGATGGTTTCGACGCGGGATGGTTTCGGAGAGGGCTTGGTCGAGCTCGGCAAGGCCAATAAGAACGTCGTGGCCCTGTCGGCTGACCTGACCGATTCGACGCGCGCGGCGTGGTTCAAGAGGGATTTCCCGGACAGATTTTTCGGGCTCGGCGTGGCCGAGCAGGATATGTTCGGCGTTGCGGCGGGGCTCGCCCTCATGGGGAAGATACCGTTCGCGTGCACGTTCGGCGTATTCGCGTCGGGCAGGGCGTGGGACCAGATAAGGGTCTCGGTGGCTTATATGGACCTCAATGTCAAGATCGCCGGAACGCACGGAGGCATATCCGTCGGGGGAGACGGCGCGACGCACCAGGCGCTCGAAGAGATAGCCCTGATGCGCATAATCCCCAACATGACGGTGGTAGTGCCTTGCGACGCGATCGAAGCTAGGAGAGCGACCATCGAGGCCGCCGCCATAAAGGGCCCGGTTTATTTGCGCTTGGGGAGGTCCGGCGTTCCTGTTATTACAAAGCCAGAGGACTTTTTCAAGATAGGTAAGGCAAATGTCTTGAGAGAAGGTAAAGACCTCGCAATATTCGCGTGCGGCCAGATGGTTTCGGAAACATTGATCGCCTGCGATGCGCTCGCCAAGGAAGGCGTTCATGCGCGCGTGATAAATCTGCATACGCCTAAACCTATCGATAAAGATGTCATAATAGCCGCCTCTCTTGAAACGGGCGCGATAGTCACGGCAGAGGAGCACACGGTGATGGGCGGGTTCGGCAGCGCGATAGCCGAAGTGGTGAGCCAGTCCTGCCCGGTCCCCATAAAGATGGTCGGTGTCCAGGACCGTTTCGGCCTCTCCGGCGAGCCCGATGAGCTCTTCAAACATTTCGGGCTGACCGCGGGCGACATCGTCAAGGCGGCGCGTGAAGTATTGAAAATGAAGAAATAAAATTTTTCGATGCAACACTAGAATGTGCTGTGTCGAGTGGTTCGCTCAGGACGCGCAATTTTCAGCCATGTGAAAATTGCGCTCGGTAAAATTTCTCGTACGCTGCCTCGAAATTTTAACGCCTGAGCTCACCACGTCGCCACATCCCATTCCTGCAGAACGAAAAATTTTACCATGGGTGAATGAGAAAATTTTTCGAGTCGTCAGATGGCAGAACTTTTGGGTGCGTGCCGAAGCGACTCTTAAAATTTTCGATACCTTATGGCGATTTAGAAAGGACGCGAAAACTGGTCAACAGCTCTAAGCTCTGCCAGGTTGAGCGGCCATCGAAAATTTTGACAGCAAATCGCATGCCTAATCACTACTGTCCAAATTAGGAAAATGCGAACTCTAGTTGCAATGTTTCTGGCGGTGCCTTACTCCTTTTAT
>Ga0315293_10000530_pt1 | contig 35685 bp, 33 predicted proteins | sample YL17G13_20_MG_FD_203071 | JGI IMG/M metagenome (GOLD analysis project Ga0315293, IMG submission 203071) | Sediment microbial communities from Yellowstone Lake, YNP, Wyoming, USA - YL17G13_20 | ecosystem: Environmental > Aquatic > Freshwater > Lake > Sediment | place: USA: Wyoming | collected... | reverse complement strand
ATATTAGTACCAAGTCTTTTGTTATTGCTTTTTCCATTTCGCTTATAGCCCGACGCAGCTCTTTAGATCGTCGAACTGGGCCCAATCGCGGCTGTCAGCTCGCCCAAAATAGCGCCGGCCTTTCCGCTCGGGCGGATCCCCGGCATTTTTCCACATCAAAATGTTTAGATTGTGCTAATTTTGGAATTTCCAGTTTTTCTAAGACCCTCCCCTATCCCACTTCTTTCGGCATACCCAGGTTCTGGAAATGATCCGCGCCAGCGTGCCGCTAACAATTGTGCAACATGTCCTTTTTCTGAAGCAATTGCTTTCGTTTGGGAATCCCTATATCATTAATTTTAGAATCCGCTTCTCATAGGTTCTACCTAAATATCACATAATTCGCTCTTCAAAGTAACAACATTATCCAATAAGCATCTTGGAGCATTCCTGTATTCAATTTTCACCATTGTAATAAATTTGGCCCTTGTTACAATTAAATTAAATTAACTTCAATTAATTTTAGGGGGATAAAATGAAAAAAAGAATTTTATGTTTGTTGCTAGTACTAAGTTTTGCTTTATGCAATTTTGCAAAACAATCAAAAGACGTTGAACTCAGGTTTAATTTTATAACAAAGCTGTTTACTCATTTTGATGCAATCAATGGGGATGGGAAAACTAAAGATTCAGATCGCCAGGATAATTATTATGCTTATAATGGAAGAAGCTTGACATTTGTTATAACAGATATCAATCCATTTCTTTATACAATTAAGATAAACGGGAAATCGTATGAGTATTTTTACGATCAGAAAGAATTCGAGTCCAAGATGGAATTAGTAAAAAAGGAATTCGATAAAAAAGCTGATAAAACAGAAATTCAAGCAGATAAAAAGGCAGATACTGCTGTTGCTGATGATATTAAAAAGACTGTCCAAGATAATAAAAATGCAACCCGAATAAAGGCGTTAAATACAGAGCAATTTCAAAAATCTCTTGCTAATAATGAGTGGGAAACAGTAACGCATGAAATCAGCAAAGATGGAGTAAGGGAATACTTCGAAAAACAAATCAAAGAATCTAACTTTTTGATGGAGACTTCAAATCTTCAAAAGGAAATTAATAATTGCCATGAAGATTTTAATCACCTGTCTGAAAGTTTTTCTAAACTGATAAAAATTCCATCTTTGAGTTATTCGGACATCTTAGAGGAGTTTGCTAATCTCGTTACAAATAGGTTCCCTAAATTTAGTGCTAGCAAAGAGCTGGAGAAAACAATATTGGACTTTCGAAAATATGCACAAAATAAGATCGGAGAATTAAAATTAATAAAAAATTCAATAGAAATAAAATACTCCGAATTAGTGATAATGAATGATGATTATAAAAAAAAGATTGCGGGCTTAGAAGAAGCGATTGAATCGATTGAGGTTATCTGTCAGTTGTTTAATGAATCCTTGGCTTTGTTCAAAAAAGACTGCTTCATGGTGAGGGAAGTTTTCCCGACTATTTATGGTGATGAATTCGTGATTAAAGTGAAAATATTTAAAAAATGTAGCACTGAAATTGATCAGGAATTGCAGCCCATACGTATTCATATGGTCAATGGAACTAAAATTGATTTTAGTGCTGGAATCGCGTTGGGGATGAATTGTGCGGATGAAGAATACATCTTGGTCAAATCTGAAGAAAATAGCGAAAAACAGACAATAATAAAAAACTCAAACAAATTACTCGTACCTTCTGCGTTCGTTTTGGTGCACGCCTATCCGAGATGGATAGGAAGATGGTTTAAATGGGATTTGTTATGTTTTGGCCTTGGTATAAATGCCAATCAAACTGTTAATTATTATTTGGGAACTGGTTTTAGTATCAATACAAAAAGACCTATTGATCAAGATAACAATGAAAAAATAATATTTGATCGGAGAATAGTCCTAAATTTTGGCTTAGTCTTTTGCAAAATAAAAACATTGGCACCTAGATTTGATGGGATAACCGAAGTTGATAGCACTACAAAAGTGGAAGAGTTGTTAAAGGAAAGCTATAAATTACGTTATTTTATAGGGGTGTCATACAATTTTTAGATTATACTGTTAACCAGTAATTTTATCGTGGGAAAAACTGATTTTCTTAAATAATTATTTAATAAACATCTATGATTTCAATATTTAACACAGCTGTAACCTCACCTCTGATTATTGCTCTTACGTTTTTATATGCTGTTTCTGAATCAATCTCAGCATTTGACAAAAGATTCATCCAGGCAAAACGTGACGGCATTCTTCCGCCTGATGAGTCTTTGTTGCCATCGTGGATAGCAATATTTATTTTGTTGGGATGGGGCATTTTTATTGCATTGATTTTATTAAATTGGAAATATGCGATATTAGTGTTTGTGATCAAAATCATCTTACAATATTTACCTGTACTTGAAACAATTGGGAATTTATTAACGGCTCCGTTTAAACCAGGGGATAATTAATTTTCCTGAAACATTTCCCTCGCGAGCTTCTCACAATCCTTTGGATCCTGCTTCTCGGGCTCACTTTCCCATATTCTAATTTTTAACTCAGGATTTTTCAAATTAAAAGTGCGAAAAATACTTAACACTACCAATCTTAAAGAAATTCGTTTATGAATTGCATAGATATGACGCAGATTTAACTAATAAAAATTGTGAAATAATTATTATTTTGAAAAATGCTCTTTAAAATCTTGGAGATAAGTTGAAAGTATCCTTTTTCTAAATACATCTGATTTTCCCATATATTCAGAAATACTTGATAATGATATGTTTTTTCCTCGTTTTGACAACAAAGAAATTGTGTTTTCGATTTCAATAAAACTTGGAACATAATTAGGACGATAGAAATTCTCATTAATCACCTTCCAATACCAAAATGGATTCTTTCTTATGTCTTTTAATAAATATGAACTCAGAAGATTTAGTTTGGAACAAATACGAATAAATCTCTCAGGCCATTGATCTAAAAACCAACATGAAAGTAAAAATAGTTTATCCCGATCTTCAATAGAAAGGTGTTCAAGATAGTTCTCGGTTGATTTAGGAGAAAAATAATCGATCCCGACTTCATGGCATATTTCTTTTCTCATTTCATTTGACTTCCTTCCCAAATTTAACATTGAAGCGATTTTATGTAATACCGGGAAATACAAAACCGAAAAGATATATTCATTATTTGGCAATTTGAAGTAACTTTCATTGAGTCCTGAAATTAGATAATTCTGATAATTCAGGGCTATTTTTGATATGCCTTTAACTTGTTCTCCAATAATATTTCCCCATTCTAAATTGCACTTTGAACATTTTGTTATTGTTTCAGAAAGCAATTTATGTCTTTTCCCAAGTTCATTCCTAAAAAAAACAATTGGCTCATTACAATCAGGACATTTATCAATAAGATGAATTTTATGGATTTCACACAATGTCATAAATGCCAAACGCCACTTTCTACGATAATATGGCATCGTATCCTCTGATATACATTTTGTGCAGAGTTGAAGACCAAATTTTCTTCTGGTTCTATGAAATATTCCCAACGGCATAATCCATAAAGTATTGCCATAAGGATTTATCTTCTCGAATAAACTTCCTTCATATGCTTTAAGTGAAGTATTAAATACTGTTTTATAGGAAGTCGCTGTTTTTAATGCTAATATATTTAGGATATCTGAGTCAACTGACTTATCAATATCTCTATTCCAAATATCTTTCTTAGGAAATACCAATGAACAGAAGGTGTGAAGTTTGAGTGCATTCCCCATAGCAAGTCGACATATCCAAGAGGAAAGAAGTTCATCATCAAGCGGCTTTAAGTGAACGGGCCATAATTTTCCACTTATCCCAATCTGGTCTTATCCTCTTTCACATTCGTTTTCTTTCTGAAGGGAGTACCCAATCAATTGAATTAAGTATTTTTACATTTATTTTTTCAACTTTGGTTTTAATCGCTAAAACCGCTGCTTCTATAAGTATTTCATTAATCTCACCTATTGTCCCTTCACTCATTACTAGTATTTTTTCTGAAATTTTATCATCGATTAAATCAGATCTGTTTTTTATTGGGATCACTTTTTCAAAGCTATCTAGAAGTCTCAAATATTCATTATTATATACCCACCTTGGGATCTTGACTGATTCAAAACGATTTGCAAGTTGGGAGTCAGAGTAAATTGCATTAAAAGCATCGCGGATCCCCACGGCAATGATTGGGATTCTGAGTTCATTACCAAAGTGCTTAATTACATTAAGATATATCCTTTGTTTTGAAATTGGTCCAGCAACAATATGCTGTATCTCATCTAGAATTAGCATTTTTACATTCAAATTTTTTAACAATTTAAGTGCTCGAATTTGCTTGTTTTCCGCCTTTTCATTTGAAGGATAAACTGCACCAAGTGCTTCAAAAATAGCGTTATAAAATCTTGATTCATCTGGAGTGGGAGGAGTAGGTACATATAATGCAGGTATAGTTATAGTGTTCCCATCTTCATTATCAATGGCTGGATTTATTTCACAAAAACGATCAACGATTGATGTTTTCCCATTGTTTGTCTCTCCATGAATAAGTAAATTGGGCATTCTATGTTTTTTAGGAGATTTGAGAAGTTCAGATAGTTTTTCTATTATCTGGGTTGCCTTTGTGTAGCCAAGCCATGTGCCTTTTTTTATTTTAGCAATTCGATCATTGTCCGATAGTTCCATACAACGCTGGGCTGGTGCATCTAAATGATCGTAGTTTATCATTCATCCTCTCTTAATATTCGTTCTGGAAACGGAGTAATTTTTTTATGATTTTTTGCTTCAACAGAGGTATATTGTTTTATTTCATTTTCAGAAATTTGTTCCTTGGCTTTTTGAGTCAATCCAATTTTTTCACGCCGTGCAGACAATCTGGTCCGTTTTGTGAGTTTTTTTGCTGTTTCTTCTTGAGATATCAATTTCTCATATGCATTAAATATCATTTCTTCATTTATCTCACTTCTACCTTCTGCCATAATTTTTTTTGTTATTTTCCGTAATTCCCAGATACTCATAGGTGGTCGGGAAATATCCCTATAATTGATTGGGTAATATTGTTTATTCTCGGGATCATAAAAAAATATTGTACTCATATCTCTTGGATCTATTCTAAAAAGTTGTTTCCCTTGTTTTTTTAAAGCAGGGTCAGTGTTTGACTTTATATATGGTCGCAAAATGTTATCAAAATAATGGATTCGTTCAAAAATCACTCCAAACGGATGAACACTCCTCTTAATAAAGGGCATGAAATCCATTCGAAGACGATTTTCATCAAGAATCCTTGGAGGTATTCCAATTCCAGTTTTGCCATCTTTCCCCAGAATACCTTCTTCCCACTTTTTAATTGGTGACATCAGAATTCCAGAATGCAATCGCTGGTGATACACTTCAGTCACATATGTTAGAAACCATTTTTCAAATTCAGAAAGAGAAAAAATTGCATTCTTCTTTGAATCATACGTACCACGTTCTTCAGGATTTGAAAATGTAGTTCCAGAAAGATTATGAATATCACTTAAAAAAGTACCCAACAAACTTTCAATATGCCCTCCGTAATGAGGTGTTTGTATGGGTCTCCATTCTATGTCAATTCCGTACTCATCACATGCCATTTTTAGCATATTGCCATGGAATTCTCTGGCATTGTCTAAGTGAATTTTTTTCATCACTCCCCATACAGGCCAGTTTGATGAAATTCCATTTTTTGATAGCCATTTTTCTTTTGGTAAAATAGAATTTGCAAGACAAATACCAGTAGATAATGCCCCTGGCGGTTCCATAGCAATTGAAAATCCAGTAACCATTCTACTAAAAAGATCAATCCCGACAGTAATCCATGGCCTTCCCAATGGCTGGCGATGAATATCATCCACCAAGATTATATCCAGCTCTGTATGATCAATTTGAACAATGGCTAAAGGAAAGCTTGCTTCATTATACATTCCAGCTTTGGGAGCAAACCTTTCTCTTGCAATTCTTGAGCCAAGTCTGCTTTTAACAATAGTATATTCACTTAACGAATTTATTCGTCTTCTTATTGTATTTGGATGAGGCGCTTTTAAACCTGCTTTACGACAGTTAAGTAGCACAGAATGAATGGTATGATTTATAGATTTTCTTTGACTAGTTAAATAAGTTTGACTTATTGTTGAATTTACTATTTCCTCAATTTTATTTTCCAATCGGCTTTTCCCAAATCCTCCCGAACGCTTAGTATCAATAAGAGAAGATAATTTGCCTGTTTTTTGATAGGCTGTTCGCCATCTATAAATAGTAACAACACTAGTTCCATATTCCTTTGCTCTATCTTTAAAAGCAATTCCATTCACTTTCTCATCTAATAAAGGTTTAATAATTTCAAATCGTTTTTGAGCCTTTTTCCATTCAGATTCAGTAATAGTTGAAATATCTTGTGATTTCGGTTCCTCGTTTTTATCTTTAAGGAAAGTTAATTCAGATATTGAAATTCGTTTGATCTCGCCATTTGAGATGTTTGTAATTAATACAGAGTTTGGATCTACTATCGACGATATAACAAACTTCATCCCTGCCCATTGAACATTCAACCCCGGCTCTATTTTAACTTCCCCATCCATGTTCAAACAAATAATTAAAATAATATAAGATTTGTGTTCTATTGTCCATAGTTTAATTTAATGCTCAAATTCAAAATGAAATAAGAATTTGTGACCCAATCCTATTAAGATATAATTATTGGTTTCAAGAATATATTTATCATCTTATTTCAAGGTATTAAATTTTGTTACTGTTGTCATTCATTTCATCTTCTTCTGTTATTTCAATCGTTCATTTCATCTACTTTGGTTATTTTGATTGTTCATTTCATTTTCTTTTGTTACTTTTACATTAACTTTTGTAAATCCTTCAGATAAAGAGTCTGAAAAAGCTTCATACTTGGCAATCATGGAAATGCTCTATAAATAAGTATTTATCAGGTAAAAACCTCCTTTTTATTTTTTTAGTTTGAATTTTTAATTTTTTCGCTTTCTTAGGGATTTTTCATCGACCTTCCCGGCCCGTTTCATGCTGATCGCGGCCATGAACCCCAGCCAGGATTCCGTCGGGATGGGGGACGGCGGCTATTACGCCGGCAGCCTGGCCCAGAAGCGGCATTACTACGCCAAGCTTTCCAAGCCGCTGCTCGACCGCATCGACCTGCAGCTCGAGGTGAAAAAAGTCAAGCTGGAAGAGATCACCTCGACGGTTGCCGCCGAGAGTTCCGGCGCCATCAGGGAACGGGTGCTGGCGGCCCGCGACATCCAGCTGCGCCGCTTCCAGCCGTTGAAAAGGAAACTGTTCGCCAACGGCCAGATGAAAAATCCCGAGATCAAGAAATTTTGCCCCCTGGACGGGGAAGGGAACCGGCTGCTGCAGATGGCCGTGGAAAAATTCGACCTGAGCGCCCGCGGCTATTTCAAGGTGCTGAAGGTGGCCCGGACCATCGCCGACCTGGAAAAGGTGGAAAAGATCGCTCCCCAACACGTCCAGGAGGCGCTGCAGTACCGCTCGCTCGATTTGTCCCGGTTTTAAATCGACGGTTTAAAAAAATTAAATAATCATTGACATTTGTTTTTGTTATCCCATATAATACTAGGCCTAAGGAGGATTATCATGAAAAAAATAGCTAAACCGCTTTTGTTCGGTGTCATTCTCATCGTTTGTTTATTTGTGATCAGTACAAGCTGCAAAAAGAAAACCGATGATACAACTCCGCCGCCAGCTAGTGCTGAGTGTTCAAGCAACATCACCCTGTGCGGCTCCCATGTCTTTATGGCTTGCTGCACTACAACGGAGTGCTATTACCTGGTCGATAACTCGGCCAGATTCAATTGCAACGGGTTCGATTGCGTGGCGGCTGCCAATCAGCTGGTCAGCCAGTATTGCGGGTACGGGTTAAACTTCAGCGAGAAGGAACTCTTGACGACGGTTGAAAAAGTTCTCGCCGCCATCAAATAACTCGAGGACAAGCTCGAACTGGAGAGAAACGCGTAAGCGGAACCGCCTGGTGGTCGTTGGGCTGACAGTCCCCCAAGTGGACGCCGCCCTTCGGGCCGGCAGCCCACAAGTGGACGCCGCCCTTCGGGCCGGCAGCGCGGTTCCCGCTAAAGACGTGTTGTTCCCGCTTGAAAAAGTGTTTGGAATATTTTTGTGGCTCCTGATTACCCAATGAAGATCGTACGAAAAAAGAATCTGCTTGAGATTGGCCTCATCCTGCTGGCCAGCGTGATTTTCGGCTTGGGGCGCAACTATTTTTTAGAACCGCCGTTGCTCCTGTTCAAGGTGCGCGTGAGAGCGATCAAACCCGAGCTGCAGGTCCAGTTCGGCGAAGCCGACGCCGATTTGGTCAGGCAGATGGTCGGTGACCCGGGCGTCTTGTTGGTTGACGCCCGGCTTCCCGAGTTGTTCAGCCGGGGATATATCCCGGGGGCCGTCAATCTGCCGGTCGCCAGATTCGCGGCGGCCCTGCCGCCGCTGTCCCCGCGGCTGCGCTCGGCCAGGCTGGTCATCGTTTATTGCGGCGGACCGAAATGCCCCGACGCCGCCGACCTGGCCGGCAAACTCTACGAAAAAGGATTCAAGGACCTCCTGATCTACCGCGGCGGGATGAGGGATTGGGCGCGGAGGGGCAATGCGTTTGCCAGATAAACTGAAAAAATTGCTGGGCTCACCGTTGATCCAGGTCGCGGCCCGCTTGATCCTGGGCGGAATATTCATCTATGCCAGCCTGGATAAGATCGCCCAGCCGATGCAGTTCACCCGGGCCATCGAAAGCTACAAGCTGCTGCCCGTCTCGCTGCTGACCCTGCCGGCGCTAATCCTGCCCTGGGTGGAATTATTCGCCGGCATTTGCCTGGTTTCGGGAGTATGCGTGCGTAGCGCCGCCCTGCTGCTCACGGCTTTGTTGTTTTTGTTCATTCTCGCCCTGGGGCTCAGCGCCCTGCGCGGCTTGAAAATAAGCTGCGGCTGTTTTTCCACCACCATCGGTGACAGCGAAAATATTTATGTGTTGATCGCTCGCGACCTGCTGATCCTGATCCCGGGCTGGGTGATCCTGTTTTTTGGCCGCGAGAGCAAGGATTCTTGAAGTCCGGCGCCCGACCCTAAGGCTCTAAGGTCAAATCGCGCTGGATTTGATCGGATTGTTCCGAGGCCACCATGGCGTCTTCCAGGGACACCTTGCGGCCTTTTACCAGCTCGATCAGGTGCTGGTCGAATGTCTGCATGCCCAGGTCTCTGTTCTTGGCCACGTGCTTGAGTATTTCGTCGGCTTTTTCAGGATTCTTCAAACACATCTTGATGGTTTTGTTGACCAGCATGATTTCGCAGGCCGGGATGAGGCCGGTCTTCTCCAGATTGGGCAGCAGCTGCTGTGAGATGATGGCCATGAGATTGTCGGCCAGGCGCTGCCGGGCGGAGGATTGCTCTTCGGATGGGAAATAGCTCAGGATGCGGTTGATGGAATGCATGATATCCGGGGTGTGGATGGAGGCCATGATCAAATGGCCGGTTTCGGCAGCCTTCATGCAGGTGTCCACCGTCTGCTGGTCGCGAAGCTCGCCGACCATGATGATATCCGGGTCCTGCCGCAACGCGGCCCGCAGCGCCGTGGCGAATGATTCGGTGTCCGGGCCGATCTCCCGCTGGGAGATGATCGATTGGTTTTTTTCAAAGATGAACTCGATGGGGTCCTCGATGGTGACGATGTGGGCGCGCCGCTTCTGGTTGATGTAGTTGATAATTGCGGCCAGGGTGGTCGACTTGCCGTTGCCGGTGGCGCCGGTGATCAGGATCAATCCGCGGTGGATGTCCGAGATCTGTTCGAGCACTTTGGGCAGGTTCAACTCGGCAAAAGTACGCGCTTTCAGGGGGATCAGCCTCAGCACGGCGGCGTAGCGGTTGTTCTGGCGGAAAACATTCACCCTGAAGCGGGCCACTTCGGCGATGGCGAAAGATCCATCGTAATCCCTGACTTCCTTTTTGAACTTCTCCTCATCCTCATACTTGGCCAGCGTCTGCCCGATATGGAGAGTGTCCGCCTCGGTCAGCACCGGGTACTTGAGCAGGTAAAGCTGTCCCATGTGTCTGACCATGGGGGGGATGCCGACCTGGAAATGAATGTCCGAAACCTCTTTTTGGGCGGCAAAACTCAATATTTGGTTCAGGTTTATTTGTGACATACGTTTATTCCTCGTCTTTTTCAGCGTCTCCATGCCGGGTCGCGTCAACAGGAAGTTTCATTGCGACATGATAGTAAAAAAATAAAAAAAAAGCAAGTCAACCGTCAGTGCGGAGCTGCCGCCGGGGCATTTATTTTTTGTTCTTGAAGCGCTGGACGTCGCGGTCCATTTCCCTCTTGATGTCGCGTTCCTTGAGCTTTTGCTTTTTCTCGTAAACCCTTTTGCCGCGTGCCAGGGCGATTTCAATCTTCACCAGACCCTTCGGGGTGAGGCGCAACTGCAACGGCACGATGCTGAAGCCGCGTTCCTTGACTTTCTGATCCAGGCGTCGGATTTCCCTCTTGTTAAGCAGCAGCTTGCGTTTTCTTTCGGGTTCATGGTTGAAAAAGCTGGCGTTCAAGTAGGGAGTGATGTGGCAGCGGAGCAGGAAAGCCTCCAGGCCATGGATCTCGACGAAGGAGTCCTTCAACGAAACTTGTCCGGCACGGATGGATTTGACCTCGGTGCCGACCAGGGCAATGCCGGCCTCGAATTTTTCGATGATCTCGTAATCGTGGAAAGCTTTCCTATTGAGCGCTAGGGTCTTCATGGCGGATGAACAGAATGTCTTCGATCTTTCTCTTTCCCATTTTCTTGGCTATCAGCAGGTTTTGCTTGATTTTGACCCGGGCGTTTTCCTGGGGCATCTTGCCGTGATAATAGATGAACAGGCCGGAAATGGTCGTATAGTCTTTTTTTTCAGGCAAATCGATGCCCAGCCGCGAATTGATCTCCGCCACCGGCGTGCTGCCTTTGAACTGGTAGACGTTGCGGTTCAGTTTCGTGATGTTCTTGCTGCCGATGGCGATGTCGCCCAGGATGCCGCTCAGGATGTCGCTCAGGGTGATGATGCCGATGGTCGAACCGTATTCATCGAGAACGACCGCCAGGTTCAGCTGCTGCTTCTTGAATTCCTTCAGGATGTAGTTGAGCGACGAGTATTCGGATACGAAGATCGGCTTGGCGGCTATTTTCTTCAACTCAAGGTTTTTGAAATCCTCGTTCAGCATGACCGGCAGCAGGGAATGCGAGTCGATGATGCCGGATATGTGGTCGAGGTTGCCTTTGTAGATCGGGATCTTAGAGAATTTCTTTTCCAGGATGATTTTTTTCAATTCCCGGCTGCCGCTGCCTTCCTTGAGGGCGACGATATTGGTGCGCGGGGTCATGATGGCCTTGATATCCTTCTGGGAGATGTCGATGATCTCGGTAAGCATATTGAGGGTTTCCGGGTTGGATTTGAACAGCTGGGTTTCGTTGGCCAGGAAATGCTTGATCTCCTCCAGGCTCAGTTCCTTCTTGGGCCAGGACTTTTTTTGGGTTTTGTTGAAAATGGAATTCACCAGCAAGGCCAGGACCTTGACCAGCGGGAAAAAGAGCCAGTTGAAGAAGCGGACCGGGAAAATATACAGGTAGGATAATTTTTCGGCGTGATGGTAGCCGTACGACTTGGGCGTGACTTCGCCGAACACCAGCAGGATCAGGGTGGTGAAGATGGTGGCGCCGAAAAGCTGGACGCTGTGGCTGCTCTGGAAATACTGGGTGAACAGGTAGGTGGCGATGGCCGCCGCGGCCACGTTGACGAGGTTGTTGCCGATCAGGATGGTTGACAGGAATTCCTCCGGTTTTTCCAGGATGCGTGTCAGCAGCATGGCTTTTTTGTCCTTTTTCTTGGCGCGATGTGCCAGCTTGATCCGGCTGACCGTCAGCAGCGCCGTTTCAGCCGATGAAAAAAAAGCGCTGAACAGGACCAGCACGGAAAAAAGCAGCAGGAAAAAAATCAACTCGTGGGGGTTCATCCCTTGCCTGCCGTTGCCGTCAATTCAAAACGCATGGTTTTTCGCCCGACCTATTTCTTGTGATAGAGCTGGTAAACGATCTTATAGAGAGACGTGCCGATGCAATCATTGATCACCTGGACATCGCGGAATTCCTTTGGAACTTTCAGGATTTTGGGGGCGAAGTTGACTATGCCCTTGATCCCATGGCCGATGAGTTTGTCCATGGTTTCCTGGGCGGCCTCCTCCGGCACGGTCAGCAGGGCGATCTGGATGTCGGGATTTTCCTGCAGGTAGGTGTCCAGCTGATTGACATGCAGGACCGGTTTTTTGCGCCCGGGTTTGCCTATTTCACTGCCGACCAGCCCCTCTTTGATGTCGAACAGGGCTGTGACCGTGATGTTGCGGTCATTGAATAACTTATAGTTTGACAGGGCCTGGCCGATGCGGCCGGCTCCGATGATGATCACCTTGGTCCCGCGGTCGATGGACAGTATTTTCTTCAACTCCTGGAACAATTTTTGGACCTGGTAGCCCTTTTTTTGTTTGCCGATGGAAATTCCCAGGTAGAAAAAGTCCTGTCGCACCTGGTTGCAGGACACGCCGGTGACGTCTTCCAGCTTTTTCGAGGACACATAAGCGTTTTCGGGGAGGTTCAACTTCAGCAGGGCTTCGTAGTAGAACGAAATCCGGCTGATGACGCGCGAGCTGATCTTCTTTTTCATACACTCCTCATATTATCGTTTAAGTTAAAATTAAATAATATCCGACATCAAGGGAAAAGTCAATTTTATTTTGCGTTCAAAAAATCGAATCGCCAATTTGGCAAAGGCCGGGAAATTTATTTTTCTTTCTTACAGTCTTCCTCCCACAGGCAATTGCTTTCAGGGCAATTGTATTTTCGGTCACTCTTATAACAAGTCGGATTGTTTTCTGCGGCTTGAATAGCCCGGATCAATTCGGTTTTTCTCATCCGGCCGGGATCGACCCCTTTTTCTCTGGCATATTTCCTGATTTCTATAACCTTCATCCTCTTCCTCCCGTCATTACTGTTTTTTACAAAGGATCATTCTGTCAATGATTATCGATATGCATATAGTATAGCATAATTTTTTCGATTTATTACGAACGCCTTTTTCTGAGCTCGGCCTTTGCGAACCTGGAGGAGCGTAATGAAATATCTAACCGCGCTCAGCGGCTTTTTCGACGGCGGCGGTTTGCTTGGGAATTGGCTTTCCCAGGACCTGCACGCCTTTGGCTGTGACCAGAACGTTGTCCTCGATGCGCATGCCGCCGAACTTGCGGAATTTTTCCACGGCGGCATAATCGATGAACGAGGCCGCTTTTTTCCCTGCTTGCCATTGGTCGATCAGGGCGGGAATGAAATAAATGCCCGGTTCGACGGTCAAGACGTAACCCGGGGCGAGTGGCTTGGCCAGGCGCAGGGAGGCCAGGCCGAACTGCTCGCTACGCTTGGTTTTTTCGTCGTAACCGACGTCGTTTTCCCCCAGGTCCTCCATGTCGTGAACGTCAAGGCCCATCATGTGCCCCAGCCCGTGCGGAAAGAACAGGGCGTGGGCGCCGGCGGCGACGGCCGCCCCGACATCGCCTTTCATCAGGCCGAGCTCCTTGAAATGCCGGACCAGGATGTCGCACGTTTTGAGGTGGATGGCGCGGTAGCTGACCCCGGGCTTGATCATGGCGATGGCGGTCAATTGCATGTCCAGCACCGTTTCGTAAATCTCCTTCTGCTGCGAACTGAATTTCCCGCCCACGGGGATGGTGCGGGTGATGTCGGAGGCGTAACCCGATTCCGTTTCGCAGCCCGAATCGATGAGCAGCAGGTCGCCTTTTTTAAGCATGTTGCCATGGTAGTGGTTGTGCAGGGTCTCGCCGTGCACGGTGACGATGGCCGGGAAGGCCATCTGGCCGCCGCCGGCCAGGGCCAGGCCCTCCATTTTTCCGGCGATGTCCCTTTCGAAGATGCCGGGACGGGTCATGGCCATGGCTTCACGGTACATGGCCGCCGTGGTGGACAGGGCCCTTTCGATCTCGGCGATTTCCTCCCGGCTTTTGAGCGAGCGCAGGGCGATCACCGCCTTGACGAAATCGGGCGACGCATAGCTTTTAATCGCGTCGTGCTGGATGCCCAGCAGCTTTTCCAATTGCAGGGTATTCTCCGGCCGGTAGGGGGGGAGGAAACGGATCTGGCGTCCGTTCTGCCGTGCAATTTTTATGGTTTCCTCGAGCTTGGCCAGCGGCCGGGTTTCGTTGATGCCGACCTTGGCGCAGCGGCTTTTCAGCGCCGGCTGCGGGCCCATCCAGATGATGTCGTCGAGATCGAGATCGTTGCCGAATATCGTCTGCCGCCCCTCGTCGATGTCGATGACCGCGGCCAGCCCGGGGTGGCTGAGGCCGAAAAAATATAAAAAGGTGCTGTCCTGGCGGTAGCGGTAGGGGTTGGCCGGGTAGTTCATCGGGCTCTCGTTGTTGCCCAGGAAAAGCAGCAGCCCCGATTTCATCCTTTGGCACAACTTGTCGCGCCTCGTCTGGTAAACTTTTTTGTCGAACATGGTTTCTCCTTAAAAAAACCATTGTAACCAAGCGCGGAATTAAGTTCAACTTTTTTTGAGTTTTTTGACGCGCAGCAGCAGGCGGATGATGGCGTAGGTCCAGAACAGAATTAACAAGACATAGAAAATGCCGACGCCGGTGAAGAAGCGGGAATTCGGGCGGGTGAAAATCATGTGCATGCCATTCGTCAGAATCGGCAGGAAAATCACCATGAAGAGGATCAGGCGCTGGTATTTCTGGGCCTTGGAATTCTTGTCGCTGAAGAACTCCGGCTTTTGTCCGCCGCGGCGCTCCTTGCGGAAGTAATACCATGAGCTCATGCGGCCGAGCATCTCCCAGCCGGCGTCGCGGCAGATCTGCAGGTATTCCTGCAGGCTTTTGAAGCTGCCGGTGCGGAAATCGAGGCGGTAGGAATAATCGCGCGGCTCACCCTTGATGAAATGATAGACGCATGGCAGCCCCGGGTTTTCCAGGTGCCAGCCGTTTTGCGACATTTCTTCCAGCCATTTTTCCTCTTTTTCGTCTTCCCAGGCCCAGAACCATTTGCATTTGGTCAATTTTTCCTTTTCCATTTTTGTCTCCCTTCAAAACGTTCTTTCGCCGCTCGTTTTTGTCTTTGCCCCGGAGGAGCGGGATCCAAAGACCGCGTCGCCCAGATGGATCAGCAAGCGCAGCCGGGCCAGCTCGGCGGTAAGCACGCGGCGCCCTTTTTCGGTCAAGGCGTAGCGCTTGCGCCTGTCCACCTCGTCGAAGCGGGTAATGAGTTTCTCTTTTTCCAGGGTGGTCAGCGCGCCGTAAAGGGTGCCGGGCCCGATACGCACGGCGCCGGCGCTGCCGGCCTCCACCTTTTGCATAATGCCGTAGCCGTGCAGAGGTTCGGCCAGGGCCAGCAGGATGCAGTAGGTGGCTTCGCTCAGCGGCAGGTGGCGGACCGTCTCTTTGTCTTCTTTCATGACTAGCTCCTTATATCAAGTCCCGCTACAGCGATGATCGCTATAGCGTCAATCGATATAATGGCATACGATATATCGGATGTCAATATATTTGGCAAAAAATATTTTTTTTTATGTCCGCCCCAAAATCATGTGCAACGGGCCCTTGCTTGGCTCCGGGAATCGATTTATAATCCGCTCTTTGCGCGAGGAGGCAACATGAAAAAGTCAATCGCCATGCTGGCGATCATCCTGTTTTTCTGCACCTGGCAATGGGCGATCCAAGACGCCCGCCTGCTCCGGTTTCCCAACATCAACGACGACCTGGTCGTTTTCGTCTACGCCGGCGACATCTGGTCGGTTCCCGCCGCCGGCGGCGACGCCCGGCGGCTGACGTCCCATCCGGGGCTGGAGCTCTTTCCCAAGATATCCCCCGACGGCCGCTGGATCGCTTTTTCGGCCGAGTACTCGGGCTCGCGCCAGGTGTACGTCATGGCGGCCGAGGGCGGCACGCCGCGGCAGTTGACCTATTACAATGATGCCGGCATCATGCCGCCAAGGGGGGGCTACGATTATGTAGTGTTGGACTGGACCCCTGACAGCAGCCAGGTGTTGGTGCGCTGCAACCGCACCCCCTGGGGGGAGCGCATGGGCAAGTATTTCCTGGTGGCGCTGGCCGGGGGCTTGGAAAAACCGCTGCCGATTCCCGAAGGCGGGGGCGGAACGTTTTCCCCCGATGCGACCCAGATCGTCTATACGCCGATCGAGCGCGAGTTTCGCACCTGGAAGCGCTACAAGGGCGGCCGCGCCCAGGATGTCTGGATCTACGACCTGCAGAACAACGTCTCGCGCCGGCTGACCGATTTCCCCGCCACCGACCAGCACCCGGTCTGGCACGGCGACAAGATCTATTTCGTCTCGGACCGCGACCTGACCCTGAATGTCTATGCCTTCGACCTCAAGACCGACACGATCGAACAGGTCACCCGCCATCGCGACTATGACGTGCTGTGGCCGTCGGGGCACGGCGGCCGGCTGGTTTACGAAAACGGCGGCTACCTGTACCGGCTCGACCTGGACTCGGGCCAGGAGCGCCGCCTGGTCGTCAACCTGAATTTCGACAACGGCAACGTCCTGCCTTACTTTAAAAATGTCGGCGATTTCATTTCCAGCTACGATGTCTCGCCCAGCGGCAAGCGGGCGGTTTTCGAAGCCCGGGGCGATATCTTTACCGTGCCGGAAAAGGAGGGCCTGACCTACAATCTGACCGCCAGCCAGGGAGTGCGGGAAATGTCCCCGGTCTGGTCGCCCGACGGCGGCTCGATCGCCTATTATTCGGACCTCGGCGGCGAATACGAAATTTATCTCCAGGACGCCAACGGGGCCGCCAAGGCGATGCCGCTGACCCGGAACAGCCGCAGCTGGCGCTTCCCGCCCAAGTGGTCGCCGGACGGACGCCTGCTGGCCTTCGCCGACAAGGACCAGCAACTGCAGATCCTGGAGATCGCCAGCCGCACCATCGTCGACGTCGACAAGTCGCGGCGCCAAGACATCACCGATTACAGCTGGTCGCCCGATTCGCGCTGGCTGGTTTGCAGCAAGGAAGGCGACAATTCTCAAAACGCCATTTGGGTTTATACCCTGGAAGGAAAAAAAACCTTTCAACTGACCGACGGCGTGTACAATGATTCCGCACCGGTGTTTTCACGCTGCGGCCAGTACGTTTTTTTCCTTTCCAACCGCGATTTCAACCTGGCCTTCTCGAGCTTTGAATTCAACTACCTGTACAACAAGGCGGCGCGCATCTACGCCCTGGCCCTGACCCGCGAGGCGCCCCCCCTGTTCAGCGACAAGAACGACCTGGAACCCGGCAAGGCGCCGGCAACGGCCAAGAAAAAAAGCGGCGCCGACAAACCGGAAAAGGCGGCAACGACCGCCGCCCGGGTCCGCGTCGATGCCTTGGGCAGCAACGCCAGGATCACGGCTTTCCCGCTCAAGAGCGACGATTATGCCCTGGTCTGGGCCATCGACGGCGGCATCCTGTATTTCAAGGACAAGGAAATCCGGCAGTTCAAGCTGGATGACAGGAAGGACAGCAGCGTCATTGAAGGCGTTTCGTCGGCGGTGCTGACCGCCAACGGCCAGAAGATTCTTTACCAGGCCGACAAGCAGTTCGGCATCGTCGAGCTCAAAGCCGAGCAGAAGGCCGGAGTAGGGGCGCTCAACCTCGCCCAGCTGACCATGAAACTCGACCCGGTCCAGGAATGGGCGCAGATCTTCAACGACGGCTGGCGCATTTTTCGCGACTGGTTCTACCAGAAAACCATGCACGGGGTCGATTGGCTCAAAATGAAGCAGAAATACGGCCAACTGGTCCCTTATCTCAGCCACCGCGCCGACCTCGATTTCATTTTCGGCGAACTGGTCGGCGAGGTGAACGCCGGCCATACCTACGTCAATTGGGGCGATTTTCCCCGGGTCACGCGCATGGACACCGGGCTGCTGGGGGCGGAGCTGAAGGCCGACGAAAAGGCCGGCCGCTACCTGATCAGCAAGATCTATGCCGGCGAGAACTGGAACGAAGCCACCCGCTCGCCCCTGACCGAGCAGGGCGTCGGCGTCCAGGTCGGCGATTATCTGATCGCCCTGAACGGTTCCGAGGTGACCCTGCGGGACAACCCCTACCGTTTCCTCGAAAACACCGTCGGCCGCAGGATTTCCATCCGCGTCAACGCCCTTCCGGCCGCCCCGGGGGCGCGCGAATACTGGATCAAGCCGGTCAAGAGCGAGCTGGATCTTTTTTACCTGGACTGGGTGCGTTCGCGCCGCGAGCTGGTCGACCGCCTGTCGAACGGCCGCATCGGTTACATCCACGTCCCCGATACCGCCAACGACGGCAATCGCGAGCTCTACAAGGGCGTATATGCGTATCGAAACAAGGAAGCGCTGATCATCGACGACCGCTACAACGGCGGCGGCTTCATTCCGGTGGTCATGACCGAATTGCTGGCCCGCAAAACCCTGAACTACTGGGCGACGCGCGGCCCGGAGCTCGACCCCGTTCCCGGCGCGGCCCACAACGGACCCAAGGTGATGCTGATCAACGGCTATTCCTCGTCGGGCGGCGACGCCTTTCCTTACTATTTCAGGAAAAGCAAGCTGGGTCTGCTGATCGGCACGCGCACCTGGGGCGGACTGATCGGCATAGCGGGAAATCCCGATTTCGTTGACGGCGGATCGATCAGCATCCCCGCCTTCGGCTTCGTCGATAGCGAAGGCCACTGGGCGGTGGAAGGCGAGGGGGTCTACCCCGACATCGAGGTCATCGACCGCCCCGAACTGGTGGCGGCGGGCAAGGACCCGTGCATCGAAAAGGCGGTCGAGGTCCTGCTCGAGCAGCTGAAGCGGAACCCGCCGCAAAAGACGGACAAACCGGCCGCGCCCGACCGTTCGCAATGGATCGAAAAGGAGATCAAATAATTGAATGGTCCCCTCGCCGGGTTGACAAGCAAGTCGAAATCAGTCAAAATAACACTTTAAAAAATATTCGTTTTCAAAATTCAAACCCCGAATGGTGAAAATGGAAAAAAAATTGTATTCAGTCATTATCGGGACCGGGTCTTATGTCCCTGCCAAGCGTGTCAGCAACGACGATTTTTTAAACAAGACGTTTTTTGATGCCAACGGTGAAAAACTAAAAAAAAGCAACCAGGAGACGATCGACAAGCTCTCCGAGATCACTGGCATTCGCGAAAGGCGCCACGCCGCCAACGATCAGCTGGCTTCCGATCTCGCTCATTTGGCGGCTGAAGACGCCATCCAGTCGGCCGGTGTGGACCGGGAAACCCTTGATTATATCATCGTGGCCCACAATTTCGGCGATGTCCGCCTGGGCAACGTCCGCTCCGATTTCGTCCCCTCCCTGGCGGCGCGGGTCAAGCACAAACTCGGCATCGTCAATCCCAAAACCGTGGCCTACGACCTGCCCTTCGGCTGCCCGGGCTGGCTGCAGGGGGTCATCCATGCCAACTATTATCTCCGCTCCGGCGACTGCCGGCGGGTGATGGTCATCGGCGCCGAGACCCTGTCCAGGATCAGCGACCCCCATGACCGCGACAGCATGATCTACGCCGACGGCGCCGGCGCCACCATCCTGGAGGCGGTAAGCAGCGACAAGCCGGTGGGCATCCTCGCCCACGCCGTCCGCAGCGACACGTTGGAGCACGCCTACATGCTGTGGATGGGCAAGTCGTGCGACCCGCAGCACCAGGGCGACGAACTATACCTGAAGATGGACGGGCATAAACTCTACGAGTACGCGTTGAAAACCGTGCCGCTGGTGGTCAAGGAGAGCCTGGAAAAAGCCGGCCTGCCCATCAGCGAGATCAAGAAGGTCCTGATCCATCAGGCCAATGGAAAAATGGACGAGGCCATCCTGAAACGCCTCTTTAAGATTTGCGGCGGCGAGTACAAACCCGAGGTCATGCCCATGACCATCTCCTGGCTGGGCAACAGCTCGGTCGCCACGCTGCCCACGCTCCTGGACCTTATCCAGAAGGGCAAAATGAACGACCACAAACTGGAATCCGGGGCGGCCATCGTCTTCTCTTCGGTCGGCGCGGGCATGAACATCAATTCGGTCGTCTATCGTATGCCTTGAGGGCCGCTTCCGTTCACTCCAGGACGGCCGATGCTGAAAAAGGTTTTAACGATTCTCCATAGCCCGTATCCTGCCGAAGACTCTCCTTTCTCCACCCTGCGCTATGGATTGGGCAGCGGTTTTTTCGTCACCCTGTTCTTTGCCGCCTTCGAGCCGCTCGGCTTCTCCCTGCTGGCGCCGGCGCCGCGCCGGGCCTTTTACATCGGCTACGGCCTGGTCACCGGTCTGACCATCGTTCTCAGTGGACTGCTGCTGCCGCGTTTGCGGCCGCGTTTCTTCCGCGAGGAAAATTGGAGCCTCGGCAAGCAGATCCTCTGGATGGGTTCGGTGACCCTGGTCATCGGCCTGGGTTGTTACCTGCTGTCCAAGGCCATCTGCGCCCGTTACGGGCTGCCGGCCCAGTGGGTGCGGCTGCAAACGATCGTCCTCGATACGTTTTTGATCGCCATTTTCCCGATCACCGTCATCAACCTGGCCAATTATGCCCGCCTGCTGCGGCGCAATGTACGCATTGTCCAGGAAACCAACCGGCGCCTTGAACACCCGGCTGCCCAGCCGCAGCCTGAAAAAACTCTGTTGCAGCAAGTGGAGCTGGTAGCTGAAAATAACAAGGACTCCCTGCGCCTGCCCCTGGCCGATCTGCTTTTCATCCAGGCCGAGGAAAACTATGTCCGGGTGCATGCCCGGGGCGAACGAGCGGTCCAGCCGCTGCTGCGCAGCAGCCTGACCCGCGTCGAGCGCCAGCTGCGCCCATATTACCCGTGGCTGTTCCGCTGCCACCGTACCTGCATCGTCAATACCGCCCAGATCGTGAAAGTGGCGGGCAACGCCCAGGGGCTCAAGCTGACGCTCAGGGATTCCGCCGCCACGCTGCCGGTGGCGCGGCGCTATATTAACGAGTTCCGCCGGGTGATCCGGAGCCAATAGCCCGCGCTTGTCATTCATTCCCCCCCAGGGGGACGCCGCCCTTCGGGCCAGCAGTCCTGGTTTTTTGCCATCGGTCACAAGATCGTGCCAGCCGTCACAAAACCCCTTTACAGCGGCGTTTTCCATGTTATCTTGGCAGTGTCTTGACGCGCCACCCCTTTGGAAGGGGAGTAAGCGACGACAAAGGAGAAAAAAATGAAAAACTCGCTTGTTGGCAAACACACCCTGCCGGTCACGGCCTGGGTCGTCATGCTGATCGTTTCCGACCTGCCGGACGTGCTCATCACCTGGTTAGGAGGTGCAGTACCGTCCTGGATGTTCTGGGCTAAGGCCGCTTTCCTGGCCGCTTTTTTCGGGTTGACCCGGGTGATCAGGGCCATCCGCCCGCTCTGGCAGTATGTGTTGGCGCTTTTTACCCTCTTCCTGGCCCTGGGGCTGACCGGCCTGTTGCGGGACACGGCCTGGTTCCAGGGTCATTTCAACTACCAAGGCGTTCCTTATTTCAAGGGCTTCGCGGCGCTCATGATCCTCGATATCCTCGTTGCCCTGGCGGTGATCGCTGTCCTCTGGCTCATGAAGCGCGATCGCAAGGCTTTTTTTCTGGTCAAGGGCCAAATGGATGCGCCGATGGAGCCGATCCGCTGGCTTGGGATCAAGGCGAATGGATCCTGGAAAATCAACGGCTGGATCTTCGCCGGGGTTGCGGCCCTGGCCGTTTTCATTCCGACCATCCTGGGTATCGCCCCCTCCGTTGCGACCATCCTGCGCGCCCTGCCGCTTTTGCCGGCGGCTGTGCTCCTGGCGGCGGTCAACGCCTTCACCGAGGAGGCCTACTTCCGCTGCAACCTCCTTTCCACCCTGCATGACGTGATCGGCAAGACCCAAACCCTGCTGATCATCCTGGTGTTCTTCGGGCTGGCGCACTGGCTATACGGTTCGCCATCCGGCCTGGTCGGCTTCGCGATGACCGGATTCCTGGCCTGGATCATGAGCCGAAGCATGCTCGAAACGAAAGGCATGCTGTGGGCCTGGATCATCCATTTCTTCCCCGATGTCGTGGTTTTCTTCTCCTACGCCCTGCTTTTTGTCAAATCATGAAAGGAGCCGGCTTATCAAGCAATGTCTGAGAGAATGTATTCCTTTCGCTGGAAGATGAAGACGGCGAGAAAGAGAAAGATCAGGCCGGCGATGAGGAGCACGAGCACCGACTCCAGGGCCGGCGAGGGCTGCAGCTGAAAGATCAGGAAGCCGCCCTGGTCGGCCTGGACCGGCAGCAGCGACTTGATCCAGTGGATGATGGTGAATTTCTGGGTGACGCCCGGGAAATACTGCACCACGCTCTCCCAGCCAAAGACGAAGAACAGGCCGATGAGGATCGACTTCTTCATGAAAGTGCCGGCCAGGGTGAACAAGGCGCTGTAGCAGAAAAGGGCCAACAGGGAGGTGCCCAGGAAAACCCCCAGTTCTTCCCAGGCTGCGGCCTGGCCAAGGCGGTTGGCGGCGGCCGCTAAAAAAGAGAGCAAAAAGCCGCTGCCGACGATCAGCAGCAGCAGCAGGGAAGCGGCCAGGTATTTCCCCAGGATGACGGCCCGGCGCGGTACCGGCGCAGTGGTCAGATAGACCAGGGTCTTGTTGTCCAATTCCTCGTTGACGATGGTGGTGCCGAAAAACAGGGCCAGTACCGGGATGAGCAGCTGGAAATACAGCGACAGCATGACCTTGGAAAAAAAATCCGGGGCGCTGCCCGCATCGACCAAGCGCACGATGAACATCAGCAGCACCGGGGCCAGGCCGAGCAGCATAAACACCCGGGTGCGCGTGGCCTTGAGCCCCGACCTGAAAAAGCTGGCGAAGATGATGGGGATGGCGTTTAGGTTTTTCATGGCTATTTCCCGATCAGGTAATCGAATACCGCCTGCAGGTTGTCGTCGGGTGAGGTGATCTCTTCCACGGCTATTTTATCTACCGCGATCAGGCGCATCAGGGCGTTGAAGAAATGGTCCCGCTGATTGGTCTTGACGGTCAGGCTGCGTTCCTGAACCGGGAAATCCAGGCTGAGCACATATTCGTTGTCGACGAGTTTCGCCGCCAGGCGGCGCGGATCCGGGCAATGGATGGAGATCTGGTGCGGGTGGCTGTCGATCAGGCCGCGGATGCGCTGGATATCGCCTTTGGCGAAAATCTTGCCCTGGTGGATCAGGACGATCTCGTTGGTCATGGCTTCGATCTCGGGCAGGATGTGCGACGAGACGATCACCGTCCGCCCCTGTTTTTCGTATTCCTTGATCAGCTGGATGATCTTGATGCGCCAGACCGGGTCGATGCCGCGCAAGGGCTCGTCGAGCATCAGCAGCTCCGGCTCGTGGAGAATGCTCGAAGCCAGGCGCAGGCGCTGGCGCATGCCGAAGCTGTAGCCCTTGATTTTTCGGTCTTTGCTCTCCAGCAAACCCACCGTGGCCAGCGCCTTTTCGCACGTCGCCGCCGCCGCGCCGGCCGCGAAGCCGTGCAGCCGGGCCAGCAGCATGATGAACTGCCAGCCGCTCATTTCCATGTAGGCGCAGTCGTATTCGGGGCAGAAACCGATGCGCTTGAACAGCAGGTGGTTGGCGAAAACGTTTTCCCCGAATATCCGCAAGCTGCCGATTTTCGGCTTGAGCTGGCCGGCGGCGATCTTCAAAAACGTCGATTTGCCGGCGCCGTTGGGCCCGAGCAGGCCGGTGATGCCCGGGCCTATCTCGAGGTTGATGTCGCTGATGCCCAGGATGTTGCCGTACCACTTGGACAGTTTTTCGGCCCGGAGTACGGGGTTCATGAGCGGGCCTCCGCTTTCTTGATGCGCCAGCTGAGCAGCCAGAAGGCCAGCAGCGAAACGGCAACGGGCGGCAGCAGCGCCAGCCAGCCCGGGTAACCGTATTTCGGCTGGAGCCCGAAAAGAAAGCTTGCCAATTGCTCGAGGTTGCTTTGCAGGGAGATGATGAAAAAACGGTCGCTCTTGAAGATGGCTTTCAAGATTTGCGCCAGGTTGTTGGAAAACATATAGACCAGGAATACGGCGATCTGGATGAATTTCGTGTTGGGGCTGAGAATGGAAAGGGCCAGGGTCAGCGATGCCAGGAAGACGCATTCCAGCAGGGGAAAGGCCAGGATGGCCAGCACCAGCAGGGGCGAAACAGCCAGGCTGCCGGTGAAGATCATCTTGAACAGCAGCAGCAGGATCCCCGGCACCAGGGTGAAGAGCAGGAGGTAGAACAGGATGACGGAAAATTTTCCCAAGAGATAATCGGTGCGCGAAAGCGGCCGCGCGAAATAAAGGGGAAAGGCCTTGAATTTCAAATCGCTGGAGATCAGGTCGGCGCCGCTGAAGATGCTTAAAATGACCAGCATGAAGGTCAAGAAACCGTTGCTGTAAAATGTCTTGAAAAGGTCGGCGTCGCTTTTGAGCAGGCGGACGAGCTCGCTGAGGATTTTCAATTCGGGCTTGGTGGAAACGTAAACGGCGAGCAGGAAAATAACAAACGTCGAGCCGCTGAAGGCAAAGATGACTTTGGCGAACTTCTTTTTAAATACGCTTTTAATGCCGTTAAAAAAGATGGGCAGCCAATTGCTGCGGGACGCTTTCAATTCCCCCTGCCAGTGGCTGTAACCTTTTTCCCTAATATCCATCGGATTCCCTGATCACGTTCATGAATGCGTCTTCCAGCGTGGTCTTGCTTTGCCGGAAGTGGCGGATCTGCACGCCGGTTTCGTAGGCCGCGTCGAAGAGCGCCGTCGGCAAGATCTCCGCGGGCAGCAGTATTTTGAACATCGACTTTTCGTTCTCCTGCACTTGGCAGCGCAGGGCCTGCAACCGTTTGAAGAATGGCGCCTGTTCGCCGACCAGCTTGATCTCGAAAAGACGGAAATTGTCTTTTTTCAGGTCGGCGATCGATTCCTCGGCCGCGATCCGTCCCTTGTTCATGATGACCACCTGCCGGCAAGTGCTTTCGATGTCGGGCAGCAGGTGCGATGAGATGATGATGTTCATGCTTTCTTTCTTGGCGATGTCCTGGATCAGTTCCAGCATCTCCTTGCGGCCGGCGGGATCCATACCCGATGTCGGTTCGTCGAGCAGCAGCAGCTTCGGGTCGTGGACCAGCGCCTGGGCCAGCTTCAGACGCTGCTTCATGCCGGTGGAGTAGGTGTCCACCAGGCGGTAGCGGGATTCATCCAGGCCGACGTAATACAGGACGTCGTGGGCCCTTTTCATGGCTTCCTGGCGGGGCATGCCGCTGAGCTCGCCCAGGTAGGCGGTCAGTGACACCGCGTCCATGCCCGGAATGGAGCATTCGCTTTCCGGCATGTAGCCGATGCCGCGGCGCAGGGACTTGCGCTTTTTGGACAGCGCGAAGCCCATGATTTCTCCCTTGCCCGCGGTCGGGACCAGAAAACCGAGCAGCAGTTTCAGCAGCGTGGTTTTACCGGCGCCGTTGGGGCCGAGCAAGCCGAAAATTCCTGCCGGCAGATTGAGGGACAGGTCGCGGATGGCCTGGACGCGGCCGTAGCTGAAACTGATGTTTTCCAGTTGAATGATCTCTTTCATGGCTTCAACGACTATACGTGAAAGACAAGGCAAAAGTTCTTGCACCCCCTTTGCCGGTTCCAATTTGTTTTGTTCTGTGCTATATTTCCTGTTGATGGGCATAAGTCCGAACCGTACAAGGAGATAATTATGAACAAGAAAATGGTAGTGTTGACTTTGGTTTTGGCGACGCTGCTGGTCATCATGCCGGCCTGCAAAAAAAAGGCCCCCGGGCGGCTGAGCGGCGAAAGCGCTCTGGCCATGGTGCCGGACGGGGCGATCATGGTCCTGAACTTTGATTTCCTGAAGTTCTCCGACCTGGCCCTTTTCGACAAGATGCTCAAGGATGACTGGAAGAAGGAAGGCGGGCCGGGAAAGGTATTCGCCAACTACCCCGACTTCGTGCAAAAGACAGGCATCGACCTGAAGAAGGACGTCTATTCGGTGACGGCCGGCATCTACGGCGAGCTGGGCGGCGCCGAACCGCAAATGGTCGCTCTCGTCAACCTGAAGTACGACAAGGAAAAGGTGCTGGGGCTGCTGCGCCAGAACAGCGTCATCGTCGCCGAGGACAACTATCACGGCCTGGGGCTCTACACCCTGAAAGGGGAGGAAAGTGACAAGGACGGCCTTCGTACCCTGAGCCAGGAGGGTTCCAAAAAAGAGGCCCGTCTGGTTTTCCTGACCCCCTATGCCGTCGCCATCGGCACTGAGGCGCAGGTCAAACTCGCCGTGGATCTGGCCCAGGGCAGCGGTACCAGCATTCTCAAGAATGGTGCCATGATGAAATACGTGGACAAGCTGAAAAAGGACACCATGCTCTGGCTGGCCATCGGCACCATCCCCGACAAGTACAAGAACGCTCCGGCCGGCGGCATGATGCCGGTCGACTTGAGCAAGGCCGAGGCGTTCATCGGCCAGGTGGATTACAAGGGCAAGACTTTTTCCGGAAAATTCCAGCTGCTCTCCAACAACGAGGCGGGAAACAAGCAGGTCGTCGACATGCTCAACGGCTTGAAAGCGCTGGGTGCGATGGGTTCGGCCAAGGAGCCGGAATTGGGGCAGCTGCTCAACGCCATCCAGTTGAACGCGAGCGCCGACGCCATCACGCTGGCCTTTTCCCTCCCGGAGGAACTGATGAACAAGCTGAGCGACAAGGCCAAGGACAAGGCCAAGGGCATGATGCCGCCGGCCGCTCCCGCCGAAGGAGTCGCGCAACAATAACGGATGAAGATCGCGCCGGCAAAACCGGCTGGAGGGTGAAGCCATGGACTGGCTGATCACGCTGCCCGCGCTCTGCGTTGGGCTGCTGCTGGTTCTTTTTTTACTGAGCGGGAAAAATCGCCCTCAAGGCCTATTCCGGGAAACATCCCTGCAGCTGCTGCTGCTCTTTTTCCTGACTGCGGCCGTCGCCATGTTCAGCAGCCATTGGTTAAAGAAGGTCTTTTATTCCCAGCGCCTGCTTTTCATCCTCTGGCTGCTGGTCTGGTTTTTCCTGCTGGTTTTCGCCATCAAGACCCTGGCCTACTTCATCTTCGATTTCCTGCTGCTGAAAAAACAGGGGATCCGGTATCCCAAGCTGGTCAAGGACGTGCTGGTCTTCATCCTCTACCTGGTCGGCCTCCTGCTGATCCTGAATTATTACCTGAAAATCAAGATCACCGTGCTGCTGGCTTCGTCGGCGGTATTCACCGTGGTTGTCGGCTTCGCCCTGCAGGACATCCTCGGCAACCTCTTTTCGGGGATCATCCTGAATTTTGAGGATTCATTCAAGCTGAGCGACTGGGTGCGGATCAACGAATGGGAAGGCCGGGTGGAGCAGTTCGGATGGCGTTCGTTCAAGATCAGGACCATCGACCAGGAACTGATCGTCATCCCCAACCAGTCGGCGTCGAAGGCCGAGGTCCTGATCTACGGCTCGGAGCGCCAGCCGGTGGCCTTGAAGATCAAGGTCGGGGCCGGTTACCAGGACAGCCCCGACCGGGTCGACGAGGCGATTCAACGGGTCTTGGCCTCGCTGGCCGACATCTGCCGCGAACCCGCGCCCGTCGTGCAGCTGAAGAATTTCGGCGATTTTTCCCTGGACTACGAGGTCAAGTTCTGGGTCCGTGATTACTCCCAGCATAACGCCATCGCCGCCGAAGTCCGGCGCCGCATCTGGTACGCCTTCAAGCGCCTGGACATCCAGTTTCCCTACCCGGTGCGCGAGCTGGTCCAGCGTCCGGAAAAGGCCGAGGCCATCCCCCGCCAGGTTTTGGTCGACGCGCTGAAGAACAACGACATCCTGCGCACCATCGACGAAAAGGAGTTTTTGAAGCTCCTGGCCGACGTCGACTGCAAGATTTTCGGCAGCGGCGAAACCATCATCCGCGAAGGCGAGGATAGCGAGTTTTTTTCCCATGTCTATTCCGGATCCGTCAACGTGGTCAAGGAGGGCCGGGTGGTCGCCCGGCTGGAAGCGGGCGATTTTTTCGGTGAGATCTCCCTGGTCACCGGGGAAAAGACCGGTGCCACGGTGGTCGCCGACCGGGAAAGCGTCATCATCATGGTTTCAGCGGCCCGCTTCAAGCAGATCATCGACATGAACGAAGGGCTGGCCATGAAATTGTCTGCCGTGATCACCCGGCGCCAGGATGAACTAAAGCTCTTCAGCGAGAAGAACCCGGCCGTTGATGCCGGGGCGGGCAAAAAGAGCTCCGAAAAACTTTTCAAACGCATCTTGAATTATTTCGCCACCAAAAAATAAAAAATGAAGCACGTAACGTCATTGTTATTCGTTGGCGATTAACATGATGAAAAGCGATTATTTTTGCGACCGAATCAAAGGCAAGGAGAAAACAGCATGGGTATTTTGATTGGCGGTTTTCTGTTTCTGTTCGGCTTGATATTCTTCCTGGTCGGCGGCCTGTTCGCCGGGAAATTGCAGTTCGGGGCGGCGAGCATCAACATGTTCGTTTTCGGCGGCCTGGGCCTGATCTTCATGGTCATCGGCGCGATCATGTTTTTCGGCGGCCGCGCCAAGGCGAAAAAAAACAAGGCCCTGGCCGAGAAGATATTCGCCATGGGCGTGCCGACGGAAGCGACCGTCACCTTTTTCGACAAGAACTACGGCCTGCTGGTCAACAACAAGCCGATCTACTCCATCGTCGAGTTCAAGTTCCGCGACGGCAGCGGCACGGAGCGGGTGGGGCGCAAGAATAACGTCAGCTCCGACCTGGCCATCCGCTTGAAGCTCGAAGTGGGAGCCAAGGTCCAGGTCAAGTACCTGAACGAGGACCCCGACCAGAACATCCTCATCCTCAAGGACCCCAACGCCGCCGGCTGAGGGCAGCGAAGCGTTTGTTTCAGGAGTAAGGGCTTTCGTTGCTGGCGTCTAATCCCGTCTTATCGCCGTAAAAAAAACCGCCGCTCCGCTTTTTACCAGCCCTATTGGCGGACAAACATTGACAAATCATTTTTTATGCTTTACCTTCATTAGTCAGGGGAGAAAATGCAATGCCGATGATTTCAATAATTACGCGTATCATTAAAAGGAGGATCGATGAAATTAAATAATCTTCAACGCAAAACGATTTCCCTGATCGTGCTGGTCAGCTTCGTGGCGCTGCTCCATCTATGGACCACACCCGCCCCGGCGGCTACGAAGGCAGGGAATTCTGAAACAACGATGGCGCAGAATAACAGCAGCGGACCCGGCTTTATCGAAGAAGAAAGCCCTAAATCGCATGTCACAAAGAAGGAAAAGAAGTCCAAACTCTGGCTTATCCTCGCCGCGGCAGGCGTGGTAGGAATCGGTTTGGCTGTATACTTCCTGTTCATCAAGAAAAAGAGCACGGATACCAATACCGACCTGCCCGGCGGGACGGGGCAAGTGAAAGTTACTTTGCAATGGTATAATTGCGCCGATCTTGACCTTTGGGTCGCCGATCCGTGTGGTGCAACGATCTATTATGATTCTCCATCGGCAACTTGCCAGGGGAAATTAGGCGATTTGGATATTGATTCCAACGCTGGTTGTTATAACCTCAACTGCTCCACCCCGGCTGAAAATATATACTGGGTCTCGGCTCCGAGCGGCACCTATACGGTCGTCGTCAATTATTACTCCTCCTGCAGTGGCACAGGTTCCACATCGTACTTGTTGACAACTATCGTTGACGGAAAGTTATCCACGTATTCAGGTTCCATAAACCCCGATGAGTCCAAAGTGGTGACCACATTCTCCAGATGATTGTTTTGTCGTAATTATTTGCCCGAGGTTTTTTTGCGGTTGATGGAATAGATGTCGGGGACTTTCTTGAACTGGCTGTAGATCTCGTTCAGCTGGAACATGTCCTTGACTTCGAAAACCAGGACGATCCTGACCATGGCCTGGCTGGTCTGTTCCTGGGTGAGCTTTTTTATATTGGAATTGCTGGCCGCGGTGATGCCGGTGATGGTGCTGAGCACGCCAGGCTTGTCGGCCACCAGCAGTTCGAGCTTGATCTGGTAGGCGTAATCGAACGTTTCGTTCCAGGTTACGTGCTTGAGCCGCGATGGAATTTCCTGGTTGACGTTGGGGCAGTTTTTTTTGTGAATCACCAGGCCGCGGTTCTTGGTGATGTAGCCGATGATCTCTTCGCCCTTGATCGGGTGGCAGCATTTGGCAAAGATGAAATCGATGTCGGGTTGGTTGTCGACCTTGATCAGCGAATGCAGGGCGCCGTCGTGCGCCGCCGCTTTTTTGACCGGCTTGATCTCCACCGCGCCGACCTCGGGGAATATTTTCTTCAGCATCGGCTTGTTCAGCATTTTTTTGCCGCTGCCGAGCTCACCGAGGAACGTCTCCATGTCCGGCAAGCCGGCGGTGTTCATCCTGGCTTGCAGGTCCGCATCGCTGAATTTGAGGCGGTATTTCTTCTGGTATTCGCGCAGGACCTTTTGCCAGAGGCGGCGGCCCTTTTCGTGATCGTAGGCGAATTCCTCCTTTTGCAGGTGGGCCATGATCTTTCTTTTGGCCCGGGTGGTGGCCGCGAATTTCAGCCAATCGGCGCTGGGAGTGCAGTTCTTCTGGGTGAGGATCTCGACCACGTCACCGGAATTCAGCTTGGTGCGCAGCGGCACCAGCTTTTCGTTGACGATGGCGCTCTTGCAGTGGTCGCCGATCTCCGAGTGGATGGCGTAGGCGAAATCGATGGGGCAGGCCCCGGCCTTGAGGTTGACGACCTTACCCTTGGGGGTGAACACGTAAATTTCGTTGGGGGTCAGGTCGCGCTTGACCAGGCTGAGAAATTCCTTGGGGTCGGGATTGGTCTTGTGGTAATCGATCATTTCCCGGAACCACTCCAGGCGGTGGTCATTTTCCAGGAAAGCCAGCCCTTCCTTGTATTTCCAGTGGGCGGCGATCCCCTCCTCGGCGTTGCGGTGCATCTCCTGGGTGCGGATCTGGATCTCGAATTTCACCCCCTCCCGGGTGATGATGGTGGTGTGGATGGACTGGTAGAAGTTGCTCTTGGGGTTAGTGATGAAGTCGCGCCAGCGGCCGGGAATGTGCACCCACTGCTGGTGGATGGCGCCCATGATCACGTAGCAGTTGGCCACGGTGTCGGTGATGATGCGCAGGGCCAGCAGGTCGTAGACGTTTTCCAGCTCGATGTTCTGTTTTTGCAGCTTGCGGTAGATGGATATTTCCCTCTTGATGCGGTATTGAATTTCGGCCTTGATTTTCAACTCTTTGAGAATCGCCTGGATCTGCTTTTTCAGGGCCTCCACCTGTTTCATGGCCCAGTTGTACTTGTCGCTGACCTCGGTCTTGATGCGCTGGTACTGGTCGGGGTAGAGGTACATGAAGGAGATGTCCTCCAGCTCGTCGCGGATCTTGCCCATGCCCAGGCGGTAGGCGATGGGCGCGTAGATTTCCAGAGTTTCGCGGGCGATCTTGATCCGCTTTTCCGGGGGCAAATGGGCGAGGGTGCGGATGTTGTGCAGGCGGTCCGCCAGCTTGATCAGGATGACGCGGACATCGGCGGTCATGGCGATGATCATCTTTTTTAGGGTTTCCGCCTGGGCGTCCTCGACATCCACTTCGGAGATCTTGGAAATCTTGGTCACTCCCCAGACGATATCGCTGATCTCGTGTCCGAAAAGTTTGTTCAGGTCTTCGCGGCTGTACTGGGAGTCCTCGATCACATCGTGGAGCAAGGCGGAGGCGATGGAGATTTCATCGACCTTCATGTCGGCCAGGATCCCGGCCACGGTCAGCGGGTGGGTGATAAAGGGTTCATTGGAAGCCCTTTTCTGGTTCAGGTGGGCGTGGGTGGAAATGGCGTAGGCTTTTTTCAGCAGGGCGATGTTGGCTTCGGGATAATAGCTTAATATTTTTTCCTGCAATTCGTGAAAGCGCTTGATCATTTCCCTTATTATATATTATTTTTTGCCTCCGCGCCCTCGGCAGCGCATTTTTTCCAAAAAATCGGCTTGACCTCCCGGGGGAAAGCGGGTATGCTTGGCTTATGATCAGAATTGCCAGCGGCTTCTACAAGGGGCGGGTGCTGCGCGGCGGGAAAAATTCCGTCATCCGCCCGACCATGTCGAAGTTGAAGCTCACCTTCTTCGACATCCTGCAGAACAGCGTCAAGGAAAAAATATTTCTTGACGGCTTCGCCGGCACGGGCAATATCGGCATCGAGGCGCTCTCGCGCGGCGCCGAATACGTCATCTTCATCGACGACCTGCCCGAGGCGGCGCGCACCATTAAGCACAACGTTGAAAAAATAGGCATCGCCGGCGACTTTTACCGGGTGATCCTCGGCGATTTCAACCGCTCGATCATCGCCCTGGCCAAGGACGGCTTCCAGTTCGACCTGATCTACCTTGACCCGCCCTACGCCATGCTCGAATACGCCAATCCGCTGAAGGTGATCTTCAAGCGCAACGTGTTGAAACCGGACGGGCTGATCGTCCTGGAAAGGCCGAGTCACATTCGCTTTACCACGCCCTATTTCACCCTGCGCCGCAGCGTGGCCAGCGGCCGCGAGAACCTCGATTTCTACGCTTACCCCGATAGGGGGGAGGCGGCAGGCGCATGAAGCGAGCCGCCGCCCGGTTGCTGCCGCTCCTCCTGGGGCTAACGGTTCTGCCCCTGCCCGGCCGTGTCTATCCGCAGTTTGGCCTGGAAACATTCCTTGGCGGCCAGTACCGCCTGTTCTCGCTTGCGACCTGGGCCGGCCTGCGTATCCCCCTGGGCAACACCTCCTCGCTGATCGTCAAGTACCGTCAGCAGTCCATCGCCTTCGACTACGAAGACCAAGACGGGCTCATGCACAGGGACAAGCCCTCGCTGAGCATGCTCACCGGGGTCTATTATTATCAGAAAGGCATGATCGATGCGTACGTGGCCCTGTTCGAGATGTTCGGCACCAACCACTACGATGCCATTGGCGCCGATATCGGTTTCGCCTGCAAGCTGTTCAGGGGAGTAGCTGCCGAAACCGGTCTCTACCTGTTGAATGAAAAATCGACCCTCTGGTATCCCGACGAAGCATTGCGCCGCATATCGCTTTTTGTCTGGCATGCCGGGATGCGGCTGGCGCTTTCTCCGAAACTCGAATTCAATCCCCAGGTCCATTTCGGGAATAACTCGGAGGCTGTCGGCACCTTTGCCTATTCCGCCAGCCTGACCTTTTCACCGCAGGACCCCATATACATCACGATTACCTATACCCGTTACAGCGAGAACGCCGAAACGCGGTTCAGCGGTGACTATTTTTCCGGCGGAATCAACTTCTATTTTTAGGATCGCAGGAGGAACAGATGGCGGCTCGGCGCATGAATGTCCTGGTGGTTTTGGGCACAAGGCCGGAAGCCATCAAGCTGGCCCCGGTCATTTCCCGCCTGCGCCTCAACCGCTCGTCGTTCCGGGTCCGGGTCTGCGTAACCGCGCAGCACCGGCAGATGCTCGACCAGGCCCTGGCGATCTTCCGCATCAGTCCCGATCTGGATATGGATGTGATGCGGACCGACCAGGATCTTTTTGAAATCAGCGCCGACGTCATCATGGGCATGCGCCGTATCCTGCTGGCGGAAAAACCGGACGCCGTGGTCGTGCAAGGCGATACCACGACGGCGTTCGCCGCGGCGCTGGCCGCTTTTTACCTGCGCATTCCGGTGGCCCATGTCGAAGCCGGGTTGCGCACCCATGAAAAGTATTTTCCTTTTCCGGAAGAAGTCAACCGCTGCCTGCTGTCGGTCCTCGCCGATTTCCATTTCGCCCCGACCGAAGGGGCGCGCCGCAACCTGCTGTCTTCCGGGGTGGCTGCCGGAAAGATCTGGGTGACCGGCAACACCGCGATCGATGCGCTGCACATGATCCGGCGTCGGCTGCGGGCTCCCCGGTCGCAAAAACGCTGGCTGGAATATTTCCGGAAATCTTTCGCCCTGGAGCTGGATGATGAGTCGCAGCGCATCCTCCTGGTCACCGGGCACCGCCGGGAAAATTTCGGCCGCGGCCTGCGGCAAATCTGTCTGGCACTGCAGGAAATTGCCCGGCTGCAACCGCAGTTGCTGGTCATTTATCCGCTGCACCTGAATCCGCAGGTGCAAAAGACGGTGCGCTCCATGCTGCAAGGGCAGACCCGCATCCGCCTCATCGAACCGTTGGCATATGAACCGTTTGTATTCCTGATGGAGAGGGCATATCTCATCCTGACCGATTCCGGCGGCATTCAGGAGGAGGCGCCGACTCTGGGCAAGCCGGTGCTGGTCATGCGCCGGGAGACCGAACGGCCGGAGGGATTGCAGGCGGGAGGTGTCAGGCTGGTCGGTACCAGCCGCCGGGCGATCGTCGGGCGGGTACTGGAACTTCTGCGCGACGAGGGCGAGTACCGGCGCATGGCCCGAGTGACCCATCCGTACGGCGATGGCCGGGCGGCGCAGCGGATCGCCGCCGTCCTGGCAAATGTCTTGGAGAAACTATGAAGCGAGGATGGCTGCTGGCCGCAGGTTGGCTCCTGCTGTACGCCGCCCCGTTGGCTGCCCGCGGCGCTCTGATCCTGTACGACGGCGAGCCGGGGAAGTCCGACGCGTTCCTCTCCGCCCGTTATACGCAGTGTATGCTCGGCCATTTCAACCTGGACTGGGTCCGCCTGCAGCCTTTTTCCGCCTGCCTGCCCGGGGAGGCCGCTGCGGCCGACTTCTTGTTCGCCATCTGCGAGGAGGGCCGGACGCCCTTGCGGCCGGCACTGCTGGAAGCCGTAACCGGGCGCCGCGGCCCGGTCGTCTGGATCAACCTGCAGCTGGATGAACTGCTCGAACAGGTCCCCGGCCGTTACCCGCTGAAGGCCGGCCCGGAGATCGTCGGCAGCAATTGGCGGGTATCCTACAATGATCACGTGTTCACCAAGGAGGACCGGGAGTTGCAAACCCTGCTTCCCGGCAAAAACGGCTGCCGCGTCGTGGCCTGGGCCGAGGACGAAAACGGAAAGCGCTTGCCCTATGCCGTCCACGGCTCCAACCTCTGGGCCTTCGCCGATTCGCCTTTCGCCTATGCTCGCGAGGGCGGGCGTTGGCTGATCTTCTGCGACCTGCTACACGACATCCTTGGCCAGGACCACGAGGCCTCGCGCCGGATCCTGTTGCGCATCGAGGATGTCACTCCCCAGAGCGACCCTGCCGCCATCCGCCGCATCGCCGATTACCTGGCCGAGAACGATGTGCCGTTCCAGATCTCGCTGGTACCCATTTACCGCGACCCGGCGGCCCAAGAGGAGGAGTTCCTTTCGGAAAAGCCCGAGCTGGTCGCGGCCCTGCGTTATGCCGTCGGGAAGGGGGCGGCCATCGTGATGCACGGGATCAGCCACCAATACCGCGGCGCCAGCACCGACGATTATGAACTCTGGGACGTGATCGCCGGAGCCCCCATCCCGGCTTCCACCAAGGAATGGCTGGAGCGGAAGATCAATCTGGGTATCTCCGAGTGCTGCCGAAACATGCTGTTCCCCATTGCTTGGGAAAC
>Ga0315293_10000529_pt1 | contig 35690 bp, 28 predicted proteins | sample YL17G13_20_MG_FD_203071 | JGI IMG/M metagenome (GOLD analysis project Ga0315293, IMG submission 203071) | Sediment microbial communities from Yellowstone Lake, YNP, Wyoming, USA - YL17G13_20 | ecosystem: Environmental > Aquatic > Freshwater > Lake > Sediment | place: USA: Wyoming | collected... | reverse complement strand
ACGCTGTGTGGGGCCCCAAGCCCAAAATCGCGAATAAATAATTTCAAAAAGAAATTGAAATGCAAATTATAGCCGCTGTTGGAAAAAATATCGATTATTCAAACGAGGTAACCCGACAGGCTGCTAGTTAAATATTAAATCGCGTTTAGCTTTCTGATCAATCTTCGTTAATTACTTTGTACGTGCTCGATTTATCGAGCACCTACATTGCCGTAACAATGGGGATACCTGCATATTCCGGATATCATCTCAACGGCGCTGGCTTGGCTCCATAGCCGCAGGCGACAATTGATAACATCCAGACAAATAAAATTAGTATCGCTATTTTCATGATAAGTCTCCTCTTGATTTTTGGCAAAAAGACACCCTTACAACCACGCGCCATCGCCAAATGCCGATAGCCTGTGTCACTTTAAAAAACTATAAAGCGATTTTATCTGGCAATAATTTCCCTCCTGGTTAGGTTTTTTCACTTGACTGCAACCGTAATCATATACACCCGAGGCGATGAGCTGTTCCATGTTATATATGCGCAAATGACTCCGGGGATTTGGAAACCACCTTAGATGTCGTTGGAGTTTATTAATCAAACTCAATAGGGGGATTCATGCGAAAGACATTATTCGGAATCGCGGCCGTTAGCGCGATTTTTGCGACTAACGCGTTGGCCCAGGAAAAACTTGCGGTCGGCGACAATGTGCCCAATTTCAGGCTTCCGTACGCGACTAAGGATACTATCGTATTTGAAGGAATCGCCTCGCGCGACCTGACAGGAAAAACTTATGTGCTGGCCTTCTACCCAGCCGATTGGTCAGGTGGATGCACCAGGGAGGTCTGCACATTCCGTGACGCGTTGACCGATTTCGACGACCTGAATGTAACGGTGCTTGGCGTTTCAGTCGACAGCCCTTTCAGCCATCGCAAGTGGGCCCAGGAGGAGAACCTGAATTTCAAGCTCCTTTCCGACCAGACGCACAATTTCGGCAAGGCGATGGGAGTTTATATCGAGGATAGGGGCATTTTCAGGCGCTCGACCTTCGTGGTCGGCCACGATGGCAAACTTAAATATGTCGATTACGATTACTCCGTTAAGGATAATGCCGATTTCAAGGCGCTAAAGGCGGCGTTGGCGACCATATAATTCAGCGGAAAAATATCGTGATATATGACGGCGGGAATCGCGTCCGCCGTTTTCAATTCGAGAAGAGAACCGATTCCCGTTCGAACAGCCGATGGGCCACAAATATGGCAATCGCCGCATAGACTGCCGTGGAGGCGAAAATAATGGCGATGTGCAATGGATTGAAATTGCCCATCATAGCCTCCCTGAGACAAAGCGAAATATTGACGAAGGGAACTACCGAAAGGATGGCGGTCAGCTCGATCCCCGGAATGAAAGAGACCATCGAGGGCAAAATCACCACCACCATGAAAGGCGTGGTGTACGATTGCGCCTCCTTGTAGGTTTTGGCCGCAAGCGATATCGACATCAGGACCGCCGAGAAGAGGCTGGCGGTGGGAATCATCATCAGGACAATAACCAGCACAGAGGCCGGGGCAATCCTGATGGCGATATTATCGCTCATCGCCCCGCCTGCGGACACGGAGTACGCCATGGTCGCAGTGAGGCTGATCAGGGCCAATACCGTGGCCACCACCGAGGTCGTGAACACCGTCAGGAATTTTCCGGTGGCCAGTTGCCACCGCGGGATCGGGCTGGCCAGGATAGTCTCCATCGTGCCGCGTTCCTTTTCCCCCGCCGTCAAATCCATGGCCGTGTACATGGCGCCGGTCACTCCCAAGATCATGATGATATAAGGCAAAAACATCGAGAGCATGAACGATCCCATCTTTTCTTTTGAAGCCACATTCTGGGTCTTCACCTGGAACGGGTCGGCCAGGGCAGTCTCCAGTCCCCTGCTTTTCAGGCGCGACTCGACGATTTCCTTCCGGTAATCGGTCAGGATGTTACGGAGTTTTTGCGAGGCGAACTCCGATTTGCTCTCGGTCTCGTCGAATAAAATGGGCACCGAAACCGTGTCGTATGAATTTAGCCGGGATTGAAAATCCGATGGGATCAAGACCGCGGCATCGATTTCCGCGTTTAGAATCGCCGCCTCGACCGAATCGGTCTCCGCGATCTGCAGTTTCCCCGAGGACACGATCGCGTCCGCCAGCCCCGGCGCAGCCTCCCCATTCACGACCACCACCTTCTGGATCTCGCCCCTGGTTTTCGTCATCACGCTCATCATCAAGGCCGAGAATCCGACTGTGATTAAAGGGAAGAGGAGGATAGGGATGACGATCATGGAGATGATCGTTCGCTTGTCGCGGATAATATCCAGAATCTCTTTTTGGTAAACCAGCTTAACGTTGCGCAACATCATGACCCACCAGTTCAACGAATGCGTCGTCCATATCGACGGCGCCGGTCCGTTCTTCAAGTTCGGCCGGAGTTCCGATCGCGATCAGGTTTCCCCTGTGAATTACACCGATGCGGTCGCAAAGTTTCTCGGCCTCATGCATGACATGAGTCGAAAAGATGATTGCCTTGCCGCGACATTTCTCGGAGTTGATGAACTGCACTACTGTCCGGCTGGCAATCACGTCCAAACCTACGGTCGGCTCGTCCAGAATCAGAACCTCGGGGTCGTGGATCATGGTCCGGGCGACCGACACCTTCTGTTTGTTGCCTGTGGAAAGCTTGTCGCAACGGGTCTCGGCGAATTCGGTCAGGTTAAACATCTCCATCAGTTGCTCTGTCTGCACTGAGGCCTGTTTCGAATCCAGGCCGTGGAGCTTACCGAAATACTCGATCATCTCGCGCGCCTTGAGCCGGCCATAAAGACCGGTGCTCCCGGTTAGAAATCCCAATTTCGCTTTAGCCTTTTCAGGCTCTTTAGCGACATCGATGCCGCATAAATAAGCCTGGCCCGAATTAGGTTTCATGAGCCCAGCCAACATGCGAAGAGTCGTGGTCTTGCCAGCGCCGTTGAGCCCCAGAAGCCCGAATATCTCACCTGGCATCACTTTGAAACTGACCCCGTTTACCGCAACGACCTGGCCGCGCTTTTTGTCCTCGAATACTTTCGTGATATTTCTCGTCTCAATCATGGCGGCATAATAGCCGCGCCGGGCGATATGGTCAATTGGAAAATCGGCGCTGCCCCGTGGCCCGCCGCCCTCGCCCAAAGGCGAGGGAAAGAAACCCCGGGCTTGTTCCCGTAAATTTCGCGTGTTATAAATCCGAGCATGTTATCGACATGGGACTTGAATTTGCCCCGGGGTTTCTTTGCGCCCAATTGGGCGCGGCGGGCCACACGACGGGGCGGGCTGTCTAAGATTCGCGGATACCGTATTTTTTTATGCGATAGATAATCACGTGCCGGGGGATTCCCAGGTGGGTGGCGGCGCGGCTCTGGTTCCATCCGGCACCCTTGAGGGCATCGGTGATAAGCTTGATTTCGGCCTCGATCAACGCGGAGTGAATCGGTTTGCCATCAGGCGTATCGGAGATAATAGATATCTCCGATGGCAGGTCGGTCAGTTTCACATGACCGTCTTTTGCCAATATGGTGAGCCGCTTGATTATGTTTTCCAATTCCCGAACGTTACCTGGCCAATTGTAGTGTGTCAGGGCCTCGAGGACTTTGTTATCGAGCGTAACCGGCGAATCAAGCGAGAACTGCCGAAGGAAATTACTTACCAAGAGCAGGATATCCCCGGGCCGCTCTCTTAAAGGGGGTATCTCAATCGGAACGACATTTAGTCGGAAATAGAGGTCTTCCCTGAATTGCCCATCCCTGACCCGCGATATAAGATCCTGATTGGTGGCCGCTATTATCCTGATATCGACCGAAATCCGATTATTGGACCCGACCGGCTCAACCTCGCGCTCCTGAATTACTCGCAGCAGCTTGGCCTGGAGCTCGAGGGAAAGGTCGCCGATCTCATCGAGGAAGATTGTGCCGCCATCGGCTGCCACAAATTTGCCAATCTTGTCTCTGACCGCCCCGGTGAAGGCACCCGAGACGTGGCCAAAGAGTTCGCTTTCCAGAAGGTCTCGAGGGATCGCAGCGCAATTGACAGTTACCATCGGGGATTCGGCGCGGTCGCTGGCCCGATGGATCGCCCGGGCCACCAACTCCTTGCCGGTGCCCGATTCTCCCAGGACCAGGACCGTGGCGTCGGTGGCGGCCACTTTCTTGATTGTGGCGAATATCTCCTGCATGGCCGGGGAGGTCCCGATCATGTCCGCGAACGCCTGACGACTTTCAAGTTCGCTGCGGAGCCGGACATTTTCATCCTTGAGACGTCGGAACTCCAGCGCTTTCTCGACCACCAATATAAACTCATCGCGGTCGAATGGCTTGGTGATATAGTCAAATGCCCCGACCTTCATCGCCTCGACCGCCTTCTCGATAGTGCCGAACGCGGTGATGAACAGCACCGGCAACTCGGGCCTTAGAGCGCGCGCGTCCTTTAGAAGCTGCATGCCATCCATTCCGGGAAGCTTCATATCACTTATAAGGAGCGCGAAATCGCGGCTTTTGAGGAGCTCAAGCCCCTTCTCCGCCGAGTCGACTGCGGTGACACCATACCCCTTTTGGCTGAGATTATATTCGATTATTCGTCTCTGCGATTCGTCGTCCTCGACCACGAGAATGATAAATCTATTCACCTAACGCTCCCCCTTCATGGCCGGAAAATCTATCAGGAAGGTCGTTCCCTTTCTCTCGATGCTTTTGACCGCGATCCTGCCGCCGTGCTCATCTATAATCGTTTTGGCTGTCGCCAATCCCAGGCCGGTCCCGTGCGCTTTGGTTGAATAGAAGGGATCGAATATTTTTTTCAGGTTCTTCTCGGGTATTCCAATTCCATTATCCGTGATGATAACCCTTACGCCGCCTTTGTCCTCAGCGTTCCCCAGTTTGCATTCAATATTGATTGCCCCGCCATCGGGCATGGCCTGAAGGGAATTGAGTAATATATTGAGGAAAAGCTGATGGAGACGGTTGGGGTCGCCGCTTATGAGCGGGCTTTCCATCGATCGAAGGGTTATCGTAATGCCGTTTTGGTCGCACTGATATTTCATTTGACGGATTACCGCCGCGAAAACCTCGCAGAGATTGACCTCGACCATTGTGGGCGGAGAGGGCCTGGCAAAAGATAGATAATCCTGGACAACCCCATCGAGACGGTTCACCTCTTTTTCTATAATCGATGCAAATTCGGTTTTGTCTTTTTCGGGGGTATGACCATCCTTTAAAATCTGAACCGCCCCCTTGATCGAGCCAAGCGGATTTTTAATCTCGTGGGCGATCGAGGTTACCATCTGGCCGACCAGCGAAAGGCGTTCAGCCTGCGCCAACTTCCGCTCGGCCTCCTCCTTCTTGCGCCGCGACGAGCGCTCATTATCAAGAAGGATTCCTGAAAAGCCGCCGATCGCGAAATAGAAAGCGATCTCGGTAAACTCGCCGAACAGCTCGTGGGGTTGGCTGGCCGGCATAATTTTAATATAAATCAGCGAGAAAAATGATATGATCATCGCTGTCGTCAATCCGCCCCGTAATCCAAACCAGAATGCCGCCAGGACGATCGGGATGTAGCAGAGCCTGCCGTGTATGGCATGCATCAAATGCGAATGCCCCAGAAGACCGGCGAAAATAATATCGTAATAGTGAATCGAAAGCGTGGCGCATGTTATGGCGGCCACGATGATAAACCGGGTTTTTTGTTTCATCTATTGATTATACGCCAAACTGAAGAATAATCAACAATATTGTATAATATCCTACAGCTTTATGACTGATGGCCACCCTTGCTAATTCCGTAAGATACTAACCAACATCAGCTTACGGCGAAGAGAATATATTGGCATGAAATTCGCTTTATAATAAGGCAATAGGATCATATTATCCTGAAAGGAGCCAAAGAGAAAAATGCCAAATACTCACCCTGTCTTGGCGCATTTCACCATAGCGCTATTCGTGGCTGCCGTGGTATTCGACCTGATCGGGTATTTTACCCGAAATGAGTCTTTGAAAGTTGCTGGTCGGTGGAATCTCCTGTTCGCATCGATCTCTGCTCTCTCCTCTGTAATAACCGGGCTCTCGGCAGCAAGCGTTCTTCCGCATAACGAGGAAGTTCATCGGATTATGGAAACCCATGAGCTCATCGGATTGATTGCCCTTGGGTTATTAATTATTCTCGTCATCTGGAGAATTTTCGTTCGCGGTTCGTTTCCAGCCAAGTTCGGATTGCTATATCTCACCCTCGGAGTGATTGGAATCAGCCTGGTTCTCACTGGCGGCTACCTGGGTGGAGAGATGGTTTATCGTCATGGCCTTGGCGTTGCACCTATGATGGAATCTTTCATGAGCGAACATAGCCATTCCGCTCATGAACATGATTCTGCGAGTGAAATGACCGGGGAGCGCGACGAGGCTCACTTCATCTGTCCTATGCACCCCGAGATCGTATCCGATAAGCCCGGCTTGTGCCCCAAATGCGGCGCCGCTCTTATAAATGCGGCAAATGATTCCCATGGAAAGACGTATGAGAAATCTCCTGTTGAATCCACAGAGACCATGCCTTATAATCATTTGCATAAAGATGGTGAAGTACACACCCATTAATTCGAATTGAATCGGATGTATTAATATGCGGCTAATTGGAAAACTCCGGCTCTCTGTCCTCATATTATTTAGCCTGACCTTATGGCTCGGTGATAAGCCGCTGGCCCAGGACAATAATTCCTTCAGCGGTTTGGATACCCTGCGCTTACAGGATGTTATCACCTCGGTATTGCAGCATAATAATCGCGCAGGCGCTGCCCGCTTCATGGAAAAAGCGGCCGAATCCGAGATTGGTCCCGCCAGCGCCTGGGATGATCCTATGCTAATGGTCGGATTCCAGAACCTGCCCACATCTTTCAAATTCGATGAAGATCCGATGACGATGAAGATGGTGGGACTCAGCCAGCGCATCCCATACGCCGGCGAAAAGGGTTTGCAGGGGAAAGCCTCCCGCGCCAACGCCGATGCTGCCCGCGAGGAGACCAAGGGCACCGTTTTGGAACTGGTGACAGCGGCCAAGCTCGCCTATTTCAATCTCTATTACCAAAGGCAAAATCTCGAATTCGTAAGCGCCCAGCGCGATATTCAGGAAGATATCCTGGCCTCAGTCACGGCCCGGCTTCGCATTGATCAGGCCAATCAGGCAGATGTCGCTGCGGCCCAGGCCGACCTCTGGCGTCTCCAAGCAGACATATTGGCCTTTGAGCAGGATGTCGAAGCTGCCGGAAACGAGCTTTTGGCTCTCATGGGCCTCGAACCTGGAATCAAATTACCCGCTCTGGCCGATCCCAATTTCGATGCGCTCGACCAGCCCTTCGAATCCTGGCTGGACAAGGCCGAGGCTTATCCTCCATTACAAAGGCTGAAATTCCAGGGCGACAACTACCGCTATGCGGCCGCGGCTGCCAGGCGCATGCGTTGGCCGATGCTCGAATTTGAGGGTAGCTATGGTTTCCGCGAGGATATCCCCCCCAATCCCGAATCCATGGCTCCCGCCATGAAGGCCGACAACATGGTCAGTTTCCAGGTCAATCTCTCGCTTCCAATCTTCTCGGGCCGGCAGCAGGGGAATATGGCCCGTTCAATGGAAGCTATGGGGAAGAGTAATGACGCTGAGTACAAGCAAATGCTTCGAGATGTCCAGGCCAAGATTCGGACTCTTCACTCCCGCGGGCAGCGCCTATATCAAAGCCTCGTGCTTTACCGAGACAGAATCATCCCCGCCGACCAGGACGCGTATCGGAGCGCCTTTTCGAGCTTTGTGGCCAATCGGATTCCTTTTTCGAGCCTGCAGATGTATGCGCTCAATATCTACCGTGACAGGCTAATGACAAACCAAATCGAATTCGAGCTGGCCCGCTCGCTGGCCGAAGCGGAAAAATATTTTATCGATTCCGACAATTTGAGTTCGCGATAACGCACAACCAGGAGGTTTTTAAAATGGCGAACGATGAAAAATATTACGACCCCTCGGAGCATGAGCCGTTGCCAGAGGGCGAAGAGAAACCGCCACCCTTGACCCACACCATGTCTATCGTCCGATGGGTCATATTGGCGGGCATGTCGCTTTTTGCGCTGGTCATGATTATCAATGCTCTTGGGCTCGCCCCGTGGGATGCCAGGGCAGATGATAATGTCCAATACCATTGCCCGATGCACCCTACTTATATCGCCAGCCAGCCCGGGGAATGCCCGATATGTGGTATGAGTCTGGTACCGATCAATTCAAAAGGCGAGGAAATAGCTCCGGCCGACACCGGCAAAGAATCGGACGATTCCCAAAAGGACATAAAGCCATCTAAAATGGAAAAAGTCGACCCTAAGGCCGCGGCCCTTTACGTCTGTCCCATGCATCCGGAGGTGAAATCCGATAAACCCGGTCAGTGCCCCAAGTGCAGCATGGACCTGGTGAAAGCCACGAAAACCGAAAAGGCTTCCGCGGAAACCACCTACGTTTGCCCTATGCATCCCGAGGTGACCGCGAACAAACCCGGCGAGTGCCCGAAATGCGGCATGGATCTGGTTGTTGCCTCGGGGACTAAAGAAGCGTCCGGCGATTCCACAGCGGTCGTCTATACCTGCCCGATGCATCCCGAAATCACCTCCGACAAGCCCGGACGATGCCCGAAATGCAAGATGTCTCTCGAGCCGGTCAAGGCCAAGTCACCTGATATGAAATCGGAAGATGATACAAGCATGGCCCCCATGCCCGATCATGAGGGGCATGATTCGATGAATATGTCTGCTGACAGTAATATGGAACAGGCATCAGTCCCGGGACTGGTGCCTGTCACTATCGAGCCCAATCGTCTGCAACTCATCGGGGTCAAGATCGCGCCGGTGGAAAGGCGCCGGCTCGACAGCCAGACCAGGATAGTCGGCTATGTCACACCCGACGAGAGCAAGATTAAGAATATCAGCGCCAGGGTTAGCGGCTGGGTGGTTGATCTATTCGTCAACCAAACCGGTCAATATGTGGAGGCCGGCGAGCCTCTCATGTCGCTATACAGCCCGGACCTTTACCAGGCCGAGCAGGATTTCCTATCCGCACGCGACGCGCTAAAAGACGGCTCGACCGATCAGGCCCTGGCCTCCATGCGAAAGCAGATTTATGATGCTGCCCGCATGAGACTGAACTTGCTGGGTCTATCCAGCGGCCAGATCGACGAGCTTGCCAAATCGGATTTAGCCAGCTCCCAGATGATGATAAAAAGCCCGGTCTCGGGTTTTGTGTTGACCAAGAATATATTGCCCGGCCAGTATTTCACGCCCGACCAGAACCTCTTCACCGTCGCCGACCTGAGCGATGTCTGGGTAATCGGCGACGTTTACGAACAGGATATTTCGTCAGTCAGGGCGGGCATGCCGGTGACCGTGACCCTGACCGCTTTCCCCGGAGAAATATTCAACGGCAAAGTCGATTTCATATATCCATCAGTATCGTCACAGACTCGCACCATGAAGATCCGCGCCCAGTTTGCCAATAAGGAGATGAAGATCCGCCCCGGCATGTACGCAGAAATCGAGATAGAGCGCGGCACTGACAATGTCCTCGCAATTCCGCAGGAAGCGGTGTTGGACAACGGCGACATCCAATATGCCTTCGTAGTACACGATGGTTTTCATTTCGTGCCGCGCCAGCTCAAGCTCGGCCGCGCGACGAGCGACTGGACCGAGGTCTTAAGCGGGGTCAAGGACGGCGAGGTTGTGGTCACGAGCGCCAATTTCCTGATCGATTCCGAAAGCCGCCTCAAGGCTGCAGTCGCCGGTATGGCGGCCATGCCGGGTATGCCCGATATGCCTGCCGAGGAGCAAGCAGCTCCATCGGGTCATGTTCATTAATAGGATCGAGGAAAGAATATAATGATTCGCGCCATAATAGACTTCTGCGCCAGAAATGTTGTAATCGTGATAATCGGGGCGATATTTGCCGCCGCCGGGGCATATTATGCCATAAGCAACATCAATCTCGATGCCATACCGGACCTGTCGGATACGCAAGTTATCATCTGGACCGAATGGATGGGTCGCTCGCCCGACCTGATCGAGGATCAGGTGACCTACCCGATTGTGACCTCGCTTCTTGCGGCTCCTAAAGTTACGGATGTTCGTGGATATTCGATGTTCGGGATGTCTTTTGTCTATGTCATTTTTCAAGATGGCACCGATATGTACTGGGCCCGCAGCCGCGTGCTGGAATATATGAGCCAGTTTCGGGAAAGGCTTCCACAGGGGGTCTCTCCCATAATTGGCCCCGATGCCACCTCTATTGGATGGGTTTTCCAATATGCTCTGGTTGACACCACCGGCAGTCAGGACCTATCCGACATGCGAACGTTTCAGGATTTTACACTTCGGTATGCGCTTTCTTCGGTCCCAGGCGTTGCCGAGGTGGCCAGTATCGGAGGGTACCAGAAACAATACCAGATCGAAGTCGATCCCGACAAGCTGCGCGCCTACAATCTATCGATCTCCGATATCACCCGCGCGGTACGGGCCAGCAACAACGATGTTGGCGGGCGGGTTATCGAGATGACGGGACGAGAATATTATGTTCGCGGGCGCGGCTATATCGATGATCTCGACGCCATACGCAAGATCGGCCTTGGGGTCGACAACAATGGCACTCCGATCCTGGTTGCCAACGTGGCCAAAGTGAGTTTCGGCCCCGATATCAGGCGCGGCGTGGGCGAACTCGATGGAATCGGCGAGGCGGTCGGCGGCATCGTAATCATGCGTCATGGCGAAAACGCCCTTAATGTTATCGGGCGCGTGAAAAAGAAGATCGGGGAAATCAAGCCGTCTTTTCCTAAGGGGATCGAGCTCAAGATAGTCTATGACCGCAGCGGCCTCATAAATCGCGCTATTGAAACTCTGAAACACAGCCTGATCGAGGAAGGGATCGTGGTGGCGCTTGTCATCATCATTTTCCTGCTGCATTTCCGCAGTTCCCTGGTTCCGATTGTCGCGCTGCCGATGGCGGTTGGCCTGTCATTCATTCCGATGTATTTCCTTGGCATAAACTCCAACATTATGAGCCTGGGCGGCATTGCAATCGCGATCGGGGCCATGGTCGATGCCAGTATCGTATTGGTGGAGAATGCCCACAAGCGATTGGAGCGAGCGCCCGGGAATGCGAGTCGCAAAGAGGTCATTATCGCCGCCGCCAAGGAGGTAGGGCCGTCGATCTTCTACGCTCTTTTGATTATCACCGTCGCCTTCCTGCCTATTTTCGCCCTTACCGGCCAGGGCGGACGTCTCTTCAAGCCTCTAGCGTATACAAAAACGTTTGCCATGTTTTTCGCCGCCATCACGGCCGTGACCCTGGCCCCGGCGCTGATGGTGCTTCTCATCAAGGGCAAAATCAAGCATGAGGCCGAGCATCCCGTTTCGAAATTTCTCATCCGGCTCTACAAGCCGTTCGTCTTTGTGGCGCTGCGAAATCCCAAGACCACAGTGGCTATCGGGCTAATGGCGATCATCGCCGCTATTCCGATGCTGCCAAAGATAGGTTCGGAATTCATGCCGCCATTAAATGAGGGAGATGTCCTCTACATGCCGACCACCTTTCCAAACATCTCGGTTGAGCAAGCCAAACAATACATGCAGTTCCAGGACCGCGTTATTAAGAGTTTCCCGGAGGTTATCTCAGTCTATGGGAAGGCCGGCCGCGCCGAGACGCCGACCGACCCGGCGCCGCTTTCGATGCTCGAGACGATGGTCCAATTGAGGCCGCGCGATCAGTGGCGCAAAATCCATCAGGAGAGGTGGTATTCCTCATGGATGCCGGGTTTTCTAAAGCCGGTTTTCCGTCCACTCTGGCCGGAGGAGCGGACAATAAGCTGGGAGGGGCTTATCGCCGAACTCGATAAGGCGATGCAGTTCCCCGGCTGGACCAACGCCTGGACGATGCCGATCAAGACGCGAATCGACATGCTCTCCACCGGAATCCGCACCCCGATAGGGGTCAAGATTTTCGGCGATGACTTGGGCGAGATCGAGCGAATCGGCACTCAGCTCGAGCGGTCGTTATCAAAAATCCCAAGCACCCGGTCCGTCTACTCCGAGCGCAATACGGGCGGGTATTTTATCGATATCATTCCCGACCGTGAGGCAATTGCCCGGTATGGGCTTTCCATGCGCGATGTCCAGGACGTTATCGAAGCCGCCATCGGCGGCATGCCGATAGAGGTTACGATCGAGGGGCGCAGCCGTTTCTCAATCAATGTTCGATATCCGCGGAATCTGCGTGAGAACCTGCAGGATTTGAAGAATGTGCTGGTGCCAATAAGAACAGGTATCGGCAACAACAGCGGCGGCTCAAGGGTCATGCCGATGGGAAGTATTCCGGCGGAGAAAGTTTCCCCGATGCTGGCGTCAACTGATATTGCAGGAATCTACAACCCCTGGGCCGGTGACGGCATGGAGCTGGCGCAGACGGATATGAACAGCGGCGGAGGTGAAACCGGAAGCATGCCGCGTTCGGGCGGGCAATCGATGGGCGCAGCGCCGATGCAGCAGCCGATGCCGTCACAAGGAAGCATGGGCGGTTCGCAGTCGCAAGCCCCAAACATCATTCCCGAGGGTGGCGCGAATATACCGCTGGGGCAGATCGCTGAAATCAAAGTGGTCACCGGGCCGCCGATGATCAAGGATGAGGCCGGCATGCTGGTCGGGTATGTCTTTGTCGACATGGATCAGGGGAAGCGCGACATTGGTGGTTATGTCAACGAGGCCAAGAAGGTCGTATCAAAGGAGATCACAATTCCGCCCGGTTACTATCTCAAGTGGACCGGCCAGTACGAGCTTTTGGAGCAAATGACCAAGCGGATGCGCGTAGTCGTTCCGATCACGCTGATCCTGGTCATCATCCTGCTCTACCTGAACTTCCGCAACATCACCGAGACACTTATCGTGCTCATCTCGGTGCCTTTCGCACTGGTGGGAAGTATCTGGCTGATGTATTTCCTCGGCTACAACTTCTCGACCGCCACCTGGGTAGGTATCATCGCGCTTGTAGGGCTGGCAACTGAAACGGGAATCATGATGGTCTTATACCTGGACCACGCCTACGAGCGTCGCAAGAAGGCCGGCAAGATGCGCGACTTGAACGACATCATCTGGGCCCACATGGAGGGCACAGTCCAGCGCCTGCGGCCCAAGCTGATGACGGTCGGAACAACCATGATCGGCCTGGTGCCGATCCTGTGGGCCACTGGCGCCGGCGCCGATGTCATGAAGAGAATCGCCGCCCCCATGGTCGGCGGCCTGATCAGCTCGACATTCTTAACCTTAGAGATATTGCCGGTCGTCTACACCTACTGGCGCAACTACCAAATCAAGCGCGACCGGCGGCGCGGCCTTGTGGAGAGCTCAGACTGATTAGAACGTGTCGTGGGGTCGTTTACCCCTGCCGAGGCCATTTGGCCGAGTGCGGGGCCTGACCCGACGACAGCAGTCGTGTCAGGTCTCCGCACCTGACACGATTTTACATATTCGCGGTCAGAGCAAGCTCTGACTCGCACGGCGACCTATAAAATGATTAGCATTTGGGATGGGCTTTCACCCATCCCATTTCCCGTTATTGCGTCTTAGATCGGTATTAACAGGAAGATAACAACATCCCACACGGAGTGAGAGATGATGCCGGGCCAAAGGGAGCCGAAGCGCTTATATATCCAGCCCCAGAAGAGGCCGGCTATAAGCGCCGCCATGAATAGTACGAAGTTACCGGCCCAGAGATGGACGGCGGCATAGATGAGTCCCGCTATCAACCAGCCGGCATTGGCGCCGAAATTCTGCGCTATGATTCGCTGGACCATGCCGCGCCAAAAGATTTCCTCGGCCGGGCCTATCCAGAAAAACAGGAGCAGGCCGGTGGTCAGGGGGTCGAGCTGGGCGCGGTTGCCGTAGATGGAGTCGATTTGTCCCGAGGCAAACGGCAGAATGTGGGTGGAGATGTAATCCCCCAGATAGAAAACCATATAGAGGAACGCCGCAGAGGCGATACCCCAGACGAGATGATTGACTCGGAATTTAAAAAGGCGTTGACGATGCTCTTTGGCCCAGGAGATCGACCAGAGGGCAAGTATCCCGGCGGCGGCCGCCATCCCCCACCAGAAATGCACCGCCTTGAGGCCGAAGAGGACGAACCAGGCGAATGCGGCGAAGAGCAGGCCGATGGTTAAAGCAGGCAAAATGATTCCTTTTGTATCTATCAGGCGTTTCGGGAATCACAGTTCCCGAAACACCGAGGTTTTTCGCGGTCAGAGCCGCCAGGGTCCTACGGACAAGCTCTGACTCGCGACGACAACTGTTCGGGGTATTCCACTTAAATATTGCCAGCCCAATTAAATATGCTTCGATACATGTCACCCTAATTGTAACGAAAGGTTCGTGTCTACCAAGGCGCATCACGCCGTAAATTTGCTGATTACCAAAGATACTGTCAGCAATAGACCGAATAAGAAGTGAAATTGCGCGGTTTGTATGTCGACCATGGCAAGCGCGGGATTGGAGCTATCGGTATCCGGCCTGATGATCTTGACAAGTTTCAGCGCTATCGGGACAGTCAGGAAGACCAGGAGCGACCAGGGCGACAGAATTTTATGGGCCACCATGATTATCACCGACAGATACGCCCCTGCCAGCAGAAGGTAATATTCGACCGCGGCGATTCCTCGCCCGCTGGAGCTCGAAGCAGTAGTAATTCCGGCGCGGGAATCATCCTCGATATCGCGGAAATCATTGGCATGGAGAATGGCCGCCACCAAAAATCCGATCGGCAGGCTGATCCAGATGACGCGCCAACTGAAAGGCAGGCCCTGAGCCAGATAGGCCCCGAGCACCATGAGCGGACCCATGAGGGTAAATACCCACGGCACGCCCAGCGCGCGGTATTTAATGCCGACCGGGTCGGCGGTGTAAAAGACACCGCCCAGGAATCCCGCGATACCCAAGATCAGGATCGCCGTGCCGCGCATGTAGACCAGGTAAAGGCCAAGAGCGATGCCGATCACCCAGAGGACGATGCTTCCAACCAGGACGCAACCAGGTGTCATAAGGCCGTAAGGCAGCACCTTTGAAGAGCCATATGTCTCGCGGGTGTCGACACCCTTTATAAAATCGAAGTAATCTGAAATCAGGTTGGTGGCGGCATGATAGATTAGCCCGGACAGCAGAACCAGTAAGAAGACTCCCCAGTCAAATCCCTCGGGCATTGATCTCCAGGCCAAAAACGAGCCCACCAATATGGGGACTGTCGAGGCCGTGAAAGAAAACGGCCTTACCGCCTGAAACCAGAGTGACAGCCTGGACCTTTGTTGCATAATTCAAACCTCCCGGCTTTTGTCCAACTCGCTTTTGAAAGATTCGAAACTATCGTTATCGAAGAGGATAAACTCGACCCGAGCCACCGATTTGGAATCGCGCAGAAAATCTCTGGCGACTCTTATCATGATCTGCGCGGCCAATTCGATCGGGAAGCCCCCGACACCGGTGCCAAGCGCGGGGAAGGCGATCGATTTCACACCAATATCCTCGGCAAGCCGGAGGGAATTTCGCGTGGCGGCCTCGATCTTTCCACTATCGGTGAGCAGGTCTTGCCCCATAACGGCGGCGTGGATGACATGTTTCTGAGGCAGATTTCCGGCACTCGTGGCGACAGCCTCGCCAACCGGGATCGGTCCCAGGGCCATTGCCTCCCGCTCAATCCGGTCGCCCCCTCTACGCTTGATTGCCCCGGCCACGCCCGACCCCATCCAGAGATGGTTATTGGCGGCGTTGACAATGGCCTCGGCGGTCGAGTCGGTGATGTCACCCACTACGCATGTGATCATCTTGTCGCCACTAAACCGCGAACCGGTCATGCCCTGTAAACCTCGTCAAAAATGAAAACTGTAATCAAAACCAATTATGTTTGGGCCGCAAGATAGCCGGAGCTCTTTTTGCGCGCAAGAGGTTTTATGGGAATCAGGACAAGAATGCCGATGGCCGCCCCGTAAGCCGCGCCAGCCAGGATATCGGTTGGGTAATGCACGCCGAGGTAGACACGGCTGATGGCGACCAATATGGCCAGAGGATAGAGGAAGTATCGGGATTTTTTATAAAACGAACCGGAAACAACGGCTATCGCCATAAGGTTGGCAGCGTGACTGCTGGGGAGGCTGTATTTGCCGCCGCATCCATCAATGAGCCGAAGCCAGACAAGGGCGGCCTCCTTGCATGGCCGAAGCCGTCCGAACAAAGGCTTGAGGATATAGTGAATCGAGGGATCGACAATTGCAACGGCCATGACGGCAGCCAGGGCGAACCATCGTCCCCGGGGGCCACCTTTCCATAACAAGAGCGCAAGAGCCAGCGCTAATGGCCAGCGCCAGAGGTTTAGATCGCCTATGTATTTGAAAAAAATATCGAAGGCGGGATTGGCGAGGGTAACGTTGACGAATTTCAGGATGGTCAGATCCAAAGTATCTCCGAGTTAGCCCAAGTTCCCAATAGGATCTCGATTTCAGGGCCAAATTATGAAATTTAGGTCGACACGGAAACTGAAATGTTTGCTCGCTCCGATGTCAGCCAGGTTTTTTGCCTTAAGCACTTTTGCGGTCAGAGCAAGCTCTGACTCGCAGAAGAGCCATCAACCAGCCGTCGCCTCGTTTTCATTCCCTGCATAATGCCATCCTTACAAGAGGCAGGGACTCAATAAATTGAGCCCCTACACAGTCAAGGCATAACTTGATGCCGGATTAACTCCCTCAGACAGCGGGTAATAGGCTTCCGTGTTGCCAGATTCCCATGACATATTCTGAAGTTGAATAATTCACCGTCGGGATACGAACCGGTTACCGGAAGCGCACCTGCCCATTGGTGGCATCAGTAAGCTTGGTCCGGAAAGCGTTTAGCTGGGAGGCCTTGACCTCGACCGAAAATGTCACGACATTTTCGCCGTAATTGGTGCCCTTAAGTTCGGCCTCGAAGGTGTTTATGACGTTGTGGACGACATTTACGAAGTCGAATTGGGCCTCGAAAACGAGCGACTCCGTGAAAAAGCGTTTTTCTATTTCGCAGGACCGAAGCAGATCGGCCGCCATTTTGCCGTAGGCGCGCATGAGGCCGCCGGTGCCAAGCTTGCTGCCGCCGAAATAGCGGGTTACCACGATGCAGGCGTTGGCCACACCGCGGGCGTCGATCGATTTTAAAATCGGCAGCCCGGCCGTGCCGGATGGTTCTCCATCGTCGTAATATCGATACCGTTGAGAACGTCCAAACCCAACTTTCCACGCATAGCAATTATGGGTGGCGTCATGGAACTCCTTTTTGATCTCCTCGATGAAGGCGTTGGCCTCGGCCTCGGTGGTGACCGGCCTGGCGGTAGCAATGAAGCGGCTTCCTTTAACCTTCTCTTCGTATCGGCACAGGCTTTTGACCTGGTAGTACTGATCCTGCCCCAACTTGAGAGCCATCATACGCTCCCCTTTAAATGCTGTTGGCACAGCCGTTCGATTCTGCTTTTATAAATCATCTTAAACAGATCCGCCTTTTCCTGGTTGGAAGATAAAAATCGGCTTTCGATCCTCTGGTATGCCTCTTTCGCCTGAGCCGCCGTCACTCTTTGTTGACTAATCAATTCGCAGAGTGCATCTATTTTAAGGCGGGCCAGGACATATTCCAGTTCGCGGAAATCGCCGAATTCATGATGACCATATATCATATTAAACCATATATTTTACGATTTCGTCAATTGATTCAACGCCCTTTATCGTTAACGCGTTGTTCCTGGCGATTGTTTCGGGGTCGAGGATACCATCCGGGTCTGCGAAGAAAACGGGCCGGGCCTGTTTAGAAGCATAATGGGCAGTGCGAAGCTCGCCGCGCCTTTCCATTCCGATCTGGACCACCACCACTGCTTTGGAGAAGGCGGAGATCAAGCGGTTGCGCAGGATAAGCCTGGCGGCCTTGACCGACCTGAAGGGATCGTACTCGGAGACCAAAAGCCCACGCTCGGCGATATTGTCGGCCAAGGGTGTATTCTCCTCGGGGTAGATATTCAATACGCCGCAACCCAAAATAGCGATGGTCGAGCCTCCCGCCTTGATGGCGCCGATGTGGGCAGCGCTGTCAATTCCCGAGGCCAGCCCGGAAACAATGCCATATCCCCTGCTTACAAGACCCCTGGCGAGGTCGATTGCCAAACGCAGCCCGTCCTGGGTCGCCTGGGTGGTTCCCACCAGGGCAATATAGTCAAGCGCCAGGGCATCGCGGCTCCCTTTCATATAGAGTATCGGTGGCGGATCGTCTATTTCCCGAAGAATGGCCGGGTAATCATCGTCGAGGTAGGTGGTGATACCGATTCCGATATCGGTATAATTGTCGAGCTTGTCCTGAAAATGGTCAACCTTATCGAGCGATCTGAGGATTCTCTGGCTGCCATTTTCACCGACTCGGGGGATATCCTCAAGATCGGAGACGGTGACACTAACGAAGTTTTCAGGCGGACCGAACCGCATGAGGAGCTGCTGAAAGGTCTTGGGGCCAACTCCGCCTATCTCTGTCAGGGCCATAATAATGGATTTATGGTCACTCATACGATCGGTATTCTCGATTTATTTATCGTCTTTTCAAGGTTCAACGGAGATCAATTTTCCGCCATTCCAGAATGCCGCCTGATCATTAAGCCTTAAGTTCCTTAATATTCGGCGAAAAGCAAATGAGCCGCCAGGAATGTTTTAAGATGCGATGATCTTCGAGATATTATACGCAGGGAAGAGATATTTGTCAATTCAACATAGCCAGAACAGTATCGGGGGTCTGGGCCTGCAAAAGGGGCAGGAATTGATCAACCAGCTGCTGGAATTCCGGTTTGAAGTCGTCCCCTACGGGGAAGGATGCCTGAACAACCATTTTCAGGGGGTCGATGAAGTTGCCATTTTTCTTGACGCGATAATCGAGGTGCGGTCCGGTGCTTTCGCCGGTGGAGCCAACATAACCTATCACCTGACCCTGAGCCACGTGACTTCCGCTGGCAATACCCCTGGCGAAACCCCTGAGGTGGCCGTAGCATGTGACCATGTTGGAGGCATGCTTGACCTCGATATAATTGCCAAAACCGCTTTTCCATCCCTTGTAAATGATATGGCCTTCACCAGCCGATACGACAGGCGCACCTTCGCCGGCGGCGTAGTCAACCCCGAGATGGGGGCGGTAGATCTTGTATATGGGATGCAATCGACTTCTGGAGAATCTCGATGATATTCGCCTGTAATTGAGAGGCGATTTTAGAAAGCTCTTGCGCAGGCAATACCCTTTGTCGTCGTAGTAATCCCGGTGGCCGGCCGGGTCCTCATAGAAAAAGGCCCGGTGCGGAACGCCATCGAGGGTATATTCGGCTGCCAATATACGCCCTGCTTTGACGAAGACGCTGTCCTTTTCAAAGACCTCGAAGATAAGCGAGAATTTGTCGCCAAACTGTGACTCTGTGAGGAAATCAATTTCCCAGCCGAAGATATCAGTCAAGTCGGCGAAAATTTCCATATCGGGCAAGACCGGCAGGAGCGCATCCCAAAGGCTCGATTCGATGACACCCTCAACCCGTTTGACTTTCCGCGTCAGGTCGATATCATGAACAGTCGCGATATAATCGTCGCCCTCGCGATCCAGCCTGTAGCGTTTCCAATCTTTGGTCATATACTCGAAAGCCAGGACGGTGTCATCTGCTCCCATGAAGAGCTTGAAGCTGTCGCCGGGTTTGGAGCGACGCAGATCGAAAAGGTGCGAAAGGCGCGAGGTGATGCCGGCTATTATTTCCCTCGAAGCGGGGGAACTCATCAGTTCGTTGTAGAGGCTGGAATTTTTCGTGATGGTGCCGCTGTAGATGGCGGCGATATCGATTTTCTCGGAAAACTGGGATTGGCCCTGGTCATCCGGAAGATCATAATTCAGAAGCGAACCGGATTGATAAGTCTTCTGCAGGACGCCGGCGAATATAAAAATAAGGACGCCCGTCAAAATCGACGTGATCCTGCTTTTCAGGGTGTGGCGGTCGTATTTTCCCGGCATAAAAATGTGCAATTGTCATATCTCCATCGAGGACGAGGTCTATTTCGAGCTTTCGCCAAAGATTTCGGCCTGAAATACGTAAAGCTCGGTATTTTTATCTTTCCAGGCGCCGGTCGGAAGCCCCGCCTTAAGGCAGGTGTGATCCAAAAATTCGATTCGTTCCCATCCCTGTTCCACCGGGACCTGGGGCAAAAGAACGCCGGCACTTATCCCCCTTTTGATATACAAGCCGTCCCTCCCCACCGCGACCTCTTTTGGATCGTATATCCTTTTCATCGGCGTCAAAACGGAAATCTCAATATCAAGGGCATTAAGCTCCCCGTTCGTTACCGGCTGAAAGCGGTAGTCCGAGAATGCGGCCTGTCTGGCCATCTGGGCCACCACCTGGTAAAGCGGGCCACTGGGATAGAAAGTCCCAATGCAACCGCGAAGCTCGCCCTTCTTACGAAGGGTCACAAACGCCCCCAGGGGTTGATTCAGCGCCTCGGACCCCTTAATCACCGATAGGTCGATCTCATTGCCGCCAAGATATGTCTCGATAGACTTTCGCGCAAGCGAAAGGAGCAATGATTTATCGGAATCCGTGAGGCCGCATTCAAATCCGCTTGCGGCGCCAGACTGAGATTGGGCGCTTGGTTTAATAGGGCCGTTTTTCGAGGAACTGGCTTTTGCTTCTGGGGACTCAGGCTCCTCCTCCAATTCGTAAATTTTCTTGGGGCTTCGGCCATCAGAAGCCTTGCCTTTATAAATAACGGCAGAGAGGTATCCGACCACATTGGCTTTGTCACCGCTGGCATCTCCGGAATCACCGAAACCGGTTATTTCGACCGAGTTCGCGCCGAGTTTTTCGGCGGCGATCATGGCGGCGATAACAGGGCCGCCGCCGCAGGCCTCGGTCTTGCCCGAGGCGAGGTCCTCGACCAGGGAGCGATAGTCGAGCGCTTCGATATCTTTGCGGGCCACAGAATCGAGTTTCAGGGCCGCAGTAGAACTATGGAAGTGGGAGAGATCGGATGAGGCAACAATGAGAATTTTGTCATTTTTTCCAATAACATTGGCCAAGGTCTCCCCGAGCCGGGCACAGGTGGGCATGTCCTGGTCGCCCATTACGAGCGCCACGAGGTCAAATTTTCCCAGGGCAAGCTGCAAAAACGGCAGTTGAACCTCGAGGGCATGCTCGGAACGTCCCGGGCCCTTGTAATGCCCCTGTGCGGATAACTCAATTACATCACATTCCGAGGCCAGCCTCTCACTAAGTTTTCTGTTTATGGGAATCTCGCCCAAGGGAGTTGAGTAGGCCCTGCCGTCAAAGGCCGCCACGCCTCTGAAGTAGGCGGTGTGCGAGGGTGAGATGACGATGACTGTCTCGTATTCCTCGCCCTCAAGGATCTTATATGCACTGGCGGCAATCTGTCCGGAGTAGACATAGCCGGCATGCGGCGAGATAATGGCAAATGGCTTAGAAGAGATCAGGGGCTTATGGGCATTGTGAAAAAAATCGGCCATCATTTTGACCAGCTCGGATGGCGAGCCGGGGTAAAAGGCGCCAGCCACGGCCGGCGGCCTGACATATGTCGAGTCGACACTTCCCATACTTACCTCATCCTTGGCATCTAAGGTAACAGCCAGTCCCAAAAGGCTGATTGCGATCACCAGAAAACGCTTCATAATATCACGGCTCCACGAACAATAATATCCAAAAGGCGGGCCAGAATCAAGAGGAATCAGGCCAATCAGCTATCCGGGAATATGTAATAATTATCGACAGTCAATCGGGGCATCTGCAGCCGACAGCGTTTTGCCATTTTACAAAAGGTAGAACATATGCTATTTTAAATGGCAATTATGAAGACGGCTTTAATATTTAATCCTGCAAGCGGCCATGGCAGATCTATTCCGCTATTGCCCAAAACGGTCAAATGGTGCCAGGAAAACCAGGTCGATATCAAGCTTTATACAACAGCGGAACCGGGTGACGGAGTACGGCTGGGTCGCCTTGCCCGGCTTGATGGATTTGAGAGAATCGTAGTGCTGGGCGGAGATGGAACCGTCAACGAGGTCGGGCAGACAGTGGCGGGCACTAATATTGTCCTTGGGGTACTGCCGGCCGGCTCGGGTAATGACTTCTTCAAGATGCTCAACCATCGCCACGATTTCACCCATGCCCTCAATACAGCTTTCCTGGGAAATCATGCTTTGGCCGATGTTGGCCTGGTGAATGGAAGGCTCTTCTTCAACGCTGTCGGCGCCGGGTTCGATGCCTACGTTGCAGCCAGGGCCGCCGAGCAGAAGGTGCTCACAGGTTTTCTGAATTATCTCTGGGCCGTGTTCAGAGTCTGGCTGGTATTCGAGCCACTAATGCTTGATATTGAGCTTGACCAACTTAGAATCTCGCAGAGTGCGACGCTCGTGAGTGTCGGCAATGGTCGCTCCACCGGCGGTGGTTTTTTTCTCACACCGGCGGCCCGGCTCGACGACGGCCTCTTCGACGTCTGCCTAATCCAGGGAATTCCTAAAAAGAAAATATTCGCCTACCTGCCGCGGGCGCTAAAGGGAACACACGTGCGCCTGGAAGGCGTAAGAATATACAGGAGCCGGCGAGTCGTTATCCGTTCCGGAGAAAATTTCCCGGTACATGTGGATGGCGAGATCATGCCGGGCGAGCAAAATAGACTTGAAATTACACTTGATACCAGAAAGCTCAGAGTGGCGGTCGATGAGAAGTTCAATGAGGCTTAGCCTGACAATATCGTTGCTTCTGGCCATAATACTGCCTATTGGAAGCGCCCTCGGGCAAGAAAGGGAACCTAAAGCAACGAACCCGACAGGGGCCCTGCTTAGATCGGCGTTTGTCCCCGGCTGGGGACAGTTTTATAACAGGAAATATATCAAGGGAACAGTTATCGCGCTGGGGGAAAGCTACCTGATATTCGGCATTTACGATGATTGGAAGGAGGCGAGCAGGTTCGAGAGAAATTTTAAAAACGCCACTGATTTGACTATAAAAGCCCGCGAGTTTGCGAATTTCGAAAACGCCCGCGACCGCCGTAATCTCAAGATGTGGATCATGGCGGCGGCAGTATTTTATTCCATGTTCGATGCCTATGTGGATGCTCATCTTGCCAACTTCGACCAGAAAGACAAAGCATACGAAGTATTCCTGTCACCCCAAAGTGATGGTATCCAACTTGTTCTAACGCTGGATATAAAATGAACATAGTGGGCCTGTCGGGGAGCGCCAGCGGGGGCTCATCAACCGACATATTAGTGCAAGCTATTCTCGAAGGAGCATCAGCCCCGCATATAAAGACGCGCTTCTACAGGCTCAATGAGAGACAGATGCTGCCGTGCCAGGCCTGCGGAATCAGCCCGGAGCCGGATTACTGTTTTTTCCATGACGGTATGGATGAGCTATTCAAGGTCATCGAAAAAAGCGAGGGGATCGCGCTGGGTTCGCCGGTCTATTTCGATTCGGTCTCGGCGCAGACCAAGCTCTTCGTCGATCGCACCAACTGCCTTCGCCCAGCCGATTTCTCCGACCGTTCTTTGCAGAAGTTTAAAGAGCCCCGATTTAAGGGCAAGAAGGGCGGAATCGTCCTGGTAGCCGGCGACTACGGCAAGTTCGAGGGGGCACTGCGCGTGGCGCGGGCGTTTTTTATCTGGGCCGGTATAGAGATCGTGTTCGAGTTAAAGTACCAATCAAGAAGCCTCGAAGTCGGCGAGGTCAAAAACGATCACCTCGTGCTCGAGGAAGCCGGAAGATGCGGCCGGCTGCTGCTGGCGGCGATAACTACCAAATCGCACTGAGCGCGGCGGCTCGGCCCCGCCTCCCCCTCCGGGGGAGCGAAACCCGCCCTCGATACGCTTTTGACAATAATAAGCCACCTCACCGCAAACGACGAAGAACCATCTCAGGAATAGGGGCGGGTTTCCCGGGCCCGAAGGGCCCGCGTGGCCGGGCCGCCGCGCGAGCAAGAGCCGAAAAAGCAAAGCCGGGCTCCTGCACTGGGGCCCGGCCTTTACATATCGGCGAATGTACTAAGAACTACTTATAGCCAAAAATCTCAGCGTAGATGATCAGGGCAATCAGTATCAGTCCGATTGAGAGCGCCACCCAGCCGAAAATCCTCATGCCGCGGATAACAATCGGAGGCAGGGGATCGACAAGGCGCTTTTCCAGCTCGCCCGATTCGACCATCTCATGATACTCGCGCGGACGGTCAACCTTGAATTCATCAAGCGGCACGCGGCCAGTGAAGATGACGGTGTCCATCGGGAATTTCTCTGGCCTGAAGTGGGTGTTAAAGAAATGCACCGTGAAGATGAAACCCACCGCCAGGAGGGCCTCATCGGAATGAATCACCGTGGCGACATTGATAAACCAGCCCGGCAGAATATGCGTAAAGAGCTCGGGGAACCAGAGAATCAGGCCGGTCGAGCCGATCACCAGGACGCCCCAGAAAACCGCGAAATAGTCGAACTTCTCCCAGTATGTCCAGCGGCCGTAGTCGGGTCGCGAACCCAACCCCAGGAACCACTTGAAGGAGCCGATAAATTCCTTCAAATCCGTCCAGTTGGGGATCATCGAGTTGGGCCCAAACAGGAATTGCCTCCAGGTTTTATTTTCGCGGTGCTTTCGGCGGATCAGGTCGAACACGTGCATCCCGAAATAAACGAATGTTATAACTGCGCATATTCTGTGTATATACCCGGTCGATTCGAATCCGCCCAGGACTCGCGAGAGCCACTGCGCCCAGCCGAGATATGAAAATTTCAGCGTCATGCCGGTTACTGCCAGGCCGATGAAGCTGATTATGACAAGTATGTGGAGCCGCCGGGGAAGGCTGTCGAAACGCAGGTACTCCTTGCCCTCGTAGCTTTTCATCTCGCGCTTTTGCTTTTTCATCATCTGGAATGAGCGCGGCAACCACAGCGCGGTGTGGATCCCCGAAACGGTCAGAGTGCAGATCAGAAGGATCGTCATGAACCAAAAAGTATAGAAGAGAACCGGATAACGTTTCCGGTCATGGTGGGTGGCATGGGTCAGGTAGCCGGCGAATCTCCGGTGCGAACCCGCGTGGCATTGGGCGCAGGTTTTCACGATGTTGTCACGAGAGAGAGTCGACTTGGGGTCCCAGGTTGGCAGGACATTGTGGGCGCCATGGCAGTCGTAGCATTTGGCCGCGGCAGTGTAACCGAGTTTCGAGACTTTGCCATGATAGGTTTCGAAGTAGGTCCCCATGACCTCCTCATGGCAACGCCCGCATTGATTTATGATAGATAGCTTAAAGCCCTCCTGGTCGGTGCGCGAGATGGTATGGGACGTGTGGCAGTCGTTGCACATGGGCAGCGGTTTTTCCGTCTTGGAGCCATTGGGGAAATGGATGCTTTTGGTATACTGCTCGTAGATACCGTTGTGGCACTTGGCGCAAGTATTAGCGATACTATTGCGGTTTATGCTGGAGGCCGGATTGTCATGTGGCAACTCATGATGAGCAGTGTGGCAGTCGGTGCACATGGCGGTGACCACCAATCCGCTCTGCAGAAGCCCCTTGCCGTGGATGCTTTCCACGTAGCTGTTGACTATGTTTTTCTCATCACCCTTGTAGCGCACGGCGGCCTTGTTCCCCTCGCGATGGCATTTACCGCACAGTTCGGGAACATTGGTGGGATATGTTGGTGAAGTTGTGTTACGATGCTCTTTGACACCGTGCTTGCCATGGCAGTCGAGGCATGCGGGCGCATTGGGATCGCCGCGGTCAGCCAGCGTGCCATGCGTGCTTGTCTGGTAGACATTGACCACCTCGGCGTGGCAAATCGAGCAATCGACCTTGGTCACAATCGTCGCGCAGGGGCGCTTCTGCGATGGGCTGGCGCCGGTGTGGCACTGGGCACAGGCAGTATTACGATGGATGGAACTCTTGGTTTCCAAAGTATCAATGTAAAGCGAGATGGTCTGGCCGTCCCGGATCGTTGTCAACTCCCGTTTTCCGTGGCAGCTCATGCAATCCTTATCGGACATGCCGAGCTCATAGAATATCTTGCGCGCCTTATGGGGGGCATGGCAGTCGACACAGACCGGCACCTTGTTGGGCTCACGCTCCCAGAGCTCGCCGCGAATGACTTTCTGGTGCACCTGTTCAATCAGGCCGTGGCACTTCTCGCAGGTCTTGGGCACGTTGTCACGATGGATTGAGGACTTCGGATCGGTGTGCGGCAGGATGTTGTGCGATGTATGGCAGTCCGTGCAAATGGCGGAGACGGTCAGACCTTTCTGGAAAAGGCCCTCGCCGTGGATGGAAAACGAGTAGTGTGTCAGGATGCTATCTTGGGGGATATCGTAGGTGCGGGTAACCTCGGTGCCCTCTTTGTGGCACCGGCCACAGACAAATGGCACGTTAAAGCGCGAGACACGAGAGCCAGGCGCATCGGCCTTCGTTATATCATGCGACCCGTGGCAATCCCAGCACCCGGGGGCCAGCTTTTCCCCGTTGGCGACAGCCTTGCCATGCAGGCTGCCATCATAAATTTTCGAAATGTCTTCGTGACAGTTGCCGCACTTGACGGTTGCGACATCCTCGGCATGTGGAAAATCGGAGCCGGAGAGGTCCTCGTGACAGCTAATGCATTCGAGATCGGCGTGGATTGAATTTGCCAGCGCCTTCTTATCGACGAAAACCGAAATCGTCTTGCCCGACCTCTGCCCTGTAAGGCTGGGGTCCTCGTGGCATGCAAGGCAATCATCGTTGGATTGCGCAAATGACGGGAGGCATAGTGCCAATATTGATAATATGACGAGGGCCAGGTATCTCATATTTTGAATGTGGGTTGCGCGAAACAACTCCACAAAGTCACACCGTCTATTATTCCTTGGCCGCCCCGGGCTTTTCCGCCGGCGCCGACTGCAGGGCCGGATCGAGCGGATGCTCGTGATGATACATCTCCGCCGGCATCTTGCCCGTATACCACGACGGGTTCATGGGATAGACCGAGGGGCTGAAGACGGTCGAGTACATGTGCCAGATCAGGATTGCGAGTGTGGCCAGCCAGGCCTCATAGTAGTGAATGACAAGCATGACATCGAGGAAACCCTTGGGGAACCATTTAACAGCGACGTTATCAAACCACAGGAAAAATCCGGTCAACGCCATGATAGCTGTCCCCCAGACCAGGGCCCAGTACTCAGCCTTTTCCACGTAGCTGAAGCGGGCGAATTGGGGGGGATCTTTGCGGATTCCTAAATTGTAGGCGGCCATAAGGAAAAACTGCGAAAAATCCGCTTTTGTCGGAAATATGTCCTTGATAAATTTCCGGCCACGATGGCTGGAGAGCCAGATGACATGCCAGACCGCCGCCAGCACCAGCACGACCGCGGCGACGCGGTGGATAATTCCGCGCACCGGGAAACCACCCTCGAAACCGAACAGAAACTGGACCCACCAGGCCTCAGAGAACCGCAGCGAGAACCCGGAGAGCACCAGCGCGATAAACGATATCATGAGAATAGTGTGCTGCCAAACCTCGCCGATCGTCATGCGCTGGATCTGTTTGCCCTCGCTGACTTTCTTGATTTGTTTGCGGAGATCAAGGAGCCAGTGAATCACCATGGCGCCAATGATTATGAATATGGCGACGATATAAATGTATCTGACTACATTGGCCACAGGCGTGGTGGATACGCCCGGCGTCCCATGAATTGGAGTGTTGGCGATTGCCGCAGTTATGCCGGGATGGCAATGGCCGCACATCTTCTGCAAGTTGGCCACGTTCACCGACGAGGACGGATCGGAATGGGGCAGTATACGATGGGCGCCGTGGCAAGAGGCGCAGTTGGCTACTGTCAAATCGCCGGCGCGGCTCTTGAGGCCGTGGTAGCTATCCACCCATGATTTCAGCCGTCCGCTGGGCACGCCGTACTTCTCATTCAACCTGGCTGACTCATGACAGGGAGAGCAAGTGGCTTCTGCGATTCGCGCCGGACTTACCGGCGATCTGGGATCACTGGGAGAAAGAATCCCGTGCTCTCCGTGGCAATCGGTGCAGACAGGGGAATCGGTTTCTCCCTTGGCGGTCAACTCGCCGTGGATTCCCTCCCAGTAGTCCGATTCGATACTGGAATGGCATCGGCCGCAGGTCTTGGGGATATTGAAATGATTGATTGATGAACGAATGTCGCCGGGTGAGAGAATTATATGGGCGGTGCCGTTGCTCGAATGACAGTCATTGCAGGTGGCGGCCAGGTATATTCCTCCAAGGGAGGCCTTGCCGTGGACGCTGCTCTCGAAAACCTCGACCGGTTTCTCCATCGGGATCTGATGTCTCTTGACTATGTCGACATCCTCATGACAGCGGCCGCAGGTGGTTGGCAGGTTGAGGGGATTTGTGTGAGAACCCTTGTTTGAAGTGGGTAATATGTCATGGGTGCCGTGACAATCGGTGCAAGCCGGAATATCCTTGCCCACCCCCACCTTCAGACGGCCATGCCACAGGTAAGTCTCGGTCTCACTCGAATGGCACTCGCCGCAGTTTACCTTGGGGAGTTTTTCAGCATGAGGTATTTCGGTTATACCGGTGTGGCAGGATGCGCATTCCAGCCCGGCATGCGCGGAGGCTTGGAGAAGGGAATCGTTGACGTAGAGCGACACCTCGCGCCCGGCCGAATCGGCCCTGGTCAGGGTTTTATCGCCATGGCACTCCAGGCATTCCTGGGCGCTGGCGGAACCCACCAGAAAAAGCGATACCAGCATCGTCAGGCCGAGATAAAGCCTGATATTTTCGCTGAGAAGTTCCTTAGTATTTCTCCCGTTCACGTTCACCCTCTGTTTTGAATCGAGTTTATTGTGAATATCTTCACAATTTTTTCGCGTAACTTACTACCCAATTTATATTAATGAGTCCAGGTGTCAAGCGAAATGTGAAATAATTCTCATCTTCAAAATGGATGTTCATCATACTAAATTGCCCTGCAATCGATTAAATGAACAATCCCGCGATTTCTCCCCTATTTTTCGGCCATTAATCTCCGAAAATCTTCGCGTCCGCGGAGCGCCTCCAAGTCGGAATCAGCAACGGCCATAGCCCTGAACTTGGGGGCCATCTCAATTGCCTTGATGAGGCTTTTCATGGCTTGTTCATGCCGGCCCGAAAGGGAGAGGTAGCAGGCGTAATCGTAGTGCGTCTCCGGGAGGTTGGGGTTGAGTTCAACAGATTCTTTAGCGGCAGCAACAGCACCTGCCAGATCGCCCTGCATGCGGAGTCGGTAGGCCAGGTCGAGACGAGAGAGAGCCCTGGCCATCTTATAAAGCCGCGTCAACTCCCCGAACGGGTCTTGGCTATCATCGACGCGGATATCAATCTTAGTATCGTACCGTTGCCACTGTCCGGACCGGACCACATACAGCGCTGCCGATTGTCGTCCGCGGGAATCGCCCCCGGCCGAATCGCCGGCCAAGAGGGCGGCCAGAAGCTTGCCGGAGAGCTCGCCGGATGTACCCTTGAAGGCGGCAATCATCTTGTCTACCACCTCGCCGGAGACGAGGATATTACCCTGCGCCGCGCAATGTTGGCCTACCCGGCCGCCGGCCCAGGGCATGCATCCGGCGCCGGTGAATGTGGCGGCGCGGCCGCGGCTATCGACCATGCCGACCTGGCGCCGCTCGAACATCGAATCGGCGCGTGTCAGGGAATCTATGACTTGCTGGGGCGACATACCGTGTTGTAACAATTCCAGACCGATGATACCATAGTCGGGATTGACATACGATTGCGTGGCAATGGCGCCAACATCCGACTTGGCCCAGGGAACGATGGCGCCGACCGCAAAATATTTGCTGGCCACGGCCACCCCCAGCTCGCCGGTAGCCGTGTCGCATCCGACAATCGAGAATGTCGAAACCGGTCTGGTAGCCCAGGCGATTGCAGGCAATAGTATCAAAGATAGAATGATGATCGTTTTTCTCATAAGATGGGTCCTCCTTAAAGGAAAGTATCAAAGTTGATTTTGCCAAAAGGGGCTCCAATAGTCAAATGAAAAGGTGGAAACATGAGACATTCGGCCACGATTAAAATGGCTTGATTCCGTCTTTTTGTTATCATACCTTTAGGCTACAAAGGCACCTTTAGGATATTCACGTCTTTGTCCAATTCGCATGAACATTAATACGCTACGTTGGGATAAATTCGACAGTCAAAAAAATAAAAAAGGGGTTCACCATGAGGCTCTTTATTGCAATCGTAATCAGCGCGATGTTTCCCATGCTAATAACATCAGTATCGATGGCCCAATTTGAGGGTGCGGTTTGGGATACCCTGACCTCGGACACACTGCGTGACGGGCTGAGCCATCAGGCCCTCTCTACTACTCCTTACCAACTCCATTTGACCTACGCCAAAGAAAGGACTGGCGGAGGATGGGAAGTACATTACCGTCTTTATGATATGCTTGCGGGTTGGGATCTGGACAGAATGGTTGAGTCGGATGTGCCGTGTTTCGGCCCGGTAATTGCAGCCAGACTGACAAATCAGTATGATATTTTTATCGCCTTTGAATCCGGGAATGATATCTGGGGGTGGATTGCACATGGACCTACCGACTGGGACCCGGTAAATGTGACAAATTCGCCCGAGCCTGAATTCTCTCCGACTGTGGCATTGGGAGACAGCACCGTGCAAGGGGCCTGGATCATGCAGACGGCGCTTGGCTACAAGATCGTTCACTTCTGGGGGTACAACGATTCGACTTTCGCGGACACCATTATGGATTCTAACCTGGGTGATTTCGGCACGGGAGCAGCACCCTTCATTGTATCCGTTGGAGAAGCTCCGCATATATTCTATAGGGGAGTGAATGATTTCGGTTACCATATCCACCACGCCTATAAGGAGCATCCCGACAGCTCCGGGACCATCGAATTCCTCGACGGCGGAAATGTCGAGGATTATGTGGCCTCGGCGGCTGTTGACAGCGCTGGCAACATTCACCTGGCCATGTCGGGGAACGAAGGATTCGGCATGCCCGCCCACGTCTATTATAGAAAGCGTGACCGTCAAACGAGACAATGGTCCTCTCCAGAACTGGTGACCGGCGCGTTTTCGGCCACAAACGCCAGTATCGCTGTTACAGCTGATGCGACTGTATGGATTGTCAGCTGCGGTGTCAGCGGCAATTTCTACAATGGCGAGATATATTTATCGAATAACGGATCGGGTACTTTTCAAACCACTCTTCTGGCATCGTATAGTTCTTGCACCCAACCTGTAATTGCCATGATATCCGGGATATACGGAGCCGTGGTTTTGGATGCGCCTATCGGCGGGGATGATTCGCGGAACTATGAAATAGTATATTTCGGCCCCGGTGTTACCGGCATTGACGATAAGCAATTGCGTCCGGGGCAGATTAGCCTAAAAGGCAATTATCCCAATCCCTTCAATGGCGAGACCATAATTGCATATGATCTGCCCAATGAGGCCAATGTTGCGATTGAGATTTTCGATATAAGCGGCAGGCGCGTCGATACCATTACACCCGGCGTTCAGCCGGCAGGTTCGCATATTATCAGATGGGATGCGCGGGAATTGTCATCGGGGGTTTACTTCTATCGGCTCAATGCGGGTGGGCGTTCGGAAACGAGGAAATTACTGTTCTTAAAATAGTCGTGGGCCATTCTTACAGATGAAGGGGCAGACAGGAGGTCTACCGCCCAATTGGACGCCAGCCTTAGGGATGAGCCATCGAAATCCCATCGGGGGGAGAAATCAGCGGGCGACCCAGATGGGCCGCCCAGGGCCGCAGGGGTCTGCGGCCCCTACATGGTACAGGTGAATAAGTCAGGTCCTCGGGCGTGACGCCACTTTGCGGCATGCCCCATTTTTGTTGTAAGCAAGAGCGTCCGATGAATCGGGCGCCTACATGTCCGGGGCATAGTCTTATTGTGAAATAAACTCCATCGACCAGCGGGCCGGTCGACAGCACGTCTGCGCACCTGCGACAACTTCTGAAGGCTAATTTTAATAATTAATTATAAGCTTCGAATTTTCTAAACTCTTCACCCCCCGAAAAATATAAATAAAACAAAAAGGGGCCGATTGTAGCCGGCCCCGTTAGGGATCTGCGACGCTCCATTAGCGGGTTGCTTACGTCTGGTCAACCGGCAGTCCCTCAATTTTGAATTTTTTCAGGCGACGCCAGAGCGTGGTTCGCGATATGCCAAGCTGGGTAGCAGTGCGCGAGAAATTCCCCGAGTTGTGCTTCAAGGCTTTCAATATCAGCGTGCGCTGGTTATCTTTCAAGGTTATGTTCAGGGAACCTGTTTGCTCGTCTTCGATCGGACGGTCCTGGGGGAGCGTGAAAATCAGGGATTCGTCAAGTGTTTCACCATGGGCCAATACGCAGGCGCGGGCGATGATATTCTCAAGTTCGCGGACATTGCCCGGCCAATCGTAACTTGTCATCCAGGTTAAGACCTCCGGAGCGATTGCCTTGATGGTCTTCCCCGACCTGGCGTTGTTTCTGGCCAGGAAGTGTTTTATAAGGGGCATAATATCGTCGGTTCGGGTGCGAAGCGGGGGCATGTAAACCGGCATGACATTGAGAAGATAATATAGGTCCTCCCGGAAGGCGCCGGAGGCGACCAGGCTTTTTAGCCCCCTTGTAGCGCTGGCAATTATCCTGACATTGCTTTTTCGGGAGGCGGCGCTATCAGCCTGCGCATATATGCCCTCGCGAAGGAATCGCAGGAGCCTGATCTGCATTTTCGGCCCGATGCAGTCGATATCCCTGACCAGAATGGTGCCGCCATTGCATTCCGCAAGAAGGCCCGCGTTTCCGGGGTCGCTCGATCCGAAGAAAGTCTTCTCCAGTTCGCTTTCGGAGCTGGAGCCGCACTCCAATACCATAAAGCGGGCGCGGTATCTGTTGCTATTCTGATGGACTATCCTGGCGAAAAGCTCTTTGCCGGACCCCACCTCACCCTCGATGAGCATAGTGACATCGGAGGCCGCAGCCTTGTCGGCCAGATCCGATATTTCCTTCATTTTTTGGGTTTGACAGACCATTCGCAGGTCATGGCCGGGTTCGGTTACAGCCTTTAGTTGTCGTCGACGCAGGACCTTTTCAATGCCAGCCAGGATGGTGGAATATTCGGATGGCGTGGAGACAAAATCGGCGGCGCCATCGCGCACCAGGTCGACCGCAAGGTTGATCGATCCATGGGCGGTCATGACAATGAACTCCAGCGAGGGTTGTATTCGGCGGGCCGTAAGCATCAGCTCGTGGCCATTCATATTTTCCATTTCATAATCTGTGACAACAATATCAAAATAGCCGCCTTCAATCTTGGAGAGCGCTTCCCCGCCGGATTCGGCGCTGTCCACCTCATGCCCCTGGCTTTTGAGATAGAAAGCTAAATTCCTGCGTTGCGCTTTTTGGTCATCGACGACTAGAATGCTGGCCATGCGTGCTATTCCTCCGTTTTGCCCGACATGGAAAAATATCGGGCTCTCTTAATTTTTCGTCAATAATCGGGGGAAGTTTAACGCTTTGAACAAATTAATCGCTTGCGGAAAGGTTTGACGCGGGATTTATTGAAATAGACCCGTTCTAAATCGGGTAATTGGCCAAGAACGTGCGCCAATTACCCTCCCAGTCGTTGGCCTTCATGGCCCGGCACCGGACTTTGTCGGGATCAAGCAGCCCAAACGCCGGCATGATCGAATGTCCCTGAACATGCTGGGCGAATCGATCTGGAGGCCAGAGCGCGACCGGCCGACCGGTGGAACGTATGCCTAAGAATTATCGGATACAGATGTTGAAAATATCCTCGGTCTTCGTAATCTTGCTAATGTGCGCGGCAATCACGGCGGACGCCGCCACGCTTAAGCCATCGGATTATGAAATGGCCGTCATACTGAAAACGATTGATTACGTCTTCGCGGACAGCTTTGAGCGTGCCCGCGAGATAACGAACGCTCTCAACGACACTTTTCCCGGCCAGCCGCTTTATCACCTTCTCATTGCGAGCATCATTCACGCCCAGATGATGGATGGCGAGAATTTCGGTTCGGAGAAGGAGTTCATGACCAATATCGATTACTGCCTGGATGCCCTGGAGCGGTGGACAGAGAGGTATCCCAATGATCCATGGGGGCATTTTTTCATGGGCTCAGCGCAGGGATACAAATCGATCTGGCAGGGTCAGAAAGGGAGCTGGCTCAAATCACTCCTCTCGGGGCTGAAGGCCAAGGGGAAATTCTACGATGCCCTGAAGCTTGACCCGCGGCTTCTTGACTGCTATACCGGCATAGGCAGCTATCATTACTGGTCATCGGTGAAGCTTCGGAAGATATTTCCGTTCCTTTCGGATGATCGCCGGAAGGGATTGGAGGAGTTGAAGCTGGCCATGGATAGCTCCTATATCTCAAGGCAGGCGGCGGCGATCGGTTATGGCTGGGCGCTATTAAACGAGCGAAAATACTCCGATGCTCTAAGAGTAGCGCGGGCGCTTCATGATTCTACCGGCGGCGCCCGCAACGCCCTGTGGCTTCTGGGCGGAATATACTGGGGCAGGGGCGACCTGAGAAACGCCGCCGAGAATTACGGCCTCTTAATCAATTCACTCGACAGGGTGGGGGGCCAGAACTACTATAACCTCATCTATTGCCGCTACCGGCGAGGATTTTGCCTCTATGGCATGAAAAAATATAAGGAAGCCGAGCAGGAATTCCGAACGCTCCTCTCTTATAAGCCATCAAAGGAAATTCAGGAACGGCATATAAAGACCTTTCAGAAGGCAAGAGAATACCTTGAAAAAATCAATACCGAACTGGCCCAAAGGAAATGAACCCCTGTGCGAATCGGGCGACTGATTAGCGATTAATCAGCAATTTGAATTGTGATATATTCGATATCCTTAATGTAATGGCGCATCGCAATAGCCCGTACAATATGCAATAAGTAATTTCCTAATATTAAAAAATGGGCTATTACGCCCCCAGCACGCCTGGGACGGGGGCCGGCGCTGCCTTCTTCTTGAAAGCCAGTACGACGAAAGCCTCAATCACCAACCAAAGACTTAGTACAAATAAAATTACACCGAAGACGCCGGATATTATCAGGTCGGTTTTGACCGCCTCGCCACGTGAGAGAGCGGGCAGGATCTTCACAAATGGTATGATCTGCAGGATGAGCGACCACATCGTCATGACCAGCATGAAGGCCATCGGCACAATTGCGTAGACAGCACGGCGACCGGTTCGGACCAGCCAAACTGAGACGGCCAGCAAAGTCAGGCTGGCCAATAGTTGGTTCGAGGTGCCGAATATGGGCCAGGCCACGAGATACCCTTTCTCCCTGGCCAGAAGCAGGATTATGAGCGGAAGTGTCAGGGTCGCCAGGGTCGCGATAACGCCGCCCTTTCGGGTATTAAGGCCGAAAATCTCCTGGAAGATATAACGGCCCAACCTTGTGCAGACATCGAGCGTGTCATAGACGAATGTCGAGAAGGCCAAGAGCGCGAACGGGAAAGCGACACTGAACCCTATGCCGGTCAGGCCCAGGTA
>Ga0315293_10000528_pt1 | contig 35706 bp, 38 predicted proteins | sample YL17G13_20_MG_FD_203071 | JGI IMG/M metagenome (GOLD analysis project Ga0315293, IMG submission 203071) | Sediment microbial communities from Yellowstone Lake, YNP, Wyoming, USA - YL17G13_20 | ecosystem: Environmental > Aquatic > Freshwater > Lake > Sediment | place: USA: Wyoming | collected... | reverse complement strand
GTTCTTTTACTTTTGGGTCCTCTTTATACAGCCTGGCGAGTTCAGGCTCCTGTTCAAGCGCGAGTTCCAGGGTCATGTCAGGGTCCATCGGCACAAGTTTCGCTATTTTATCCACGTCCGCGTAAGGGATGTTCATCACTCTTCCTGTATCCCTTATAACCGCCTTGGCCGCCATGGTCCCGAAAGTTATGATCTGCGCTACGTTATCCTTGCCGTATTTCTGGATGACATAATCTATGACCTCGCCTCTTTTTTCGTAACAGAAATCAATATCTATATCAGGCATGCTGACGCGCTCGGAATTCAGGAATCTTTCAAATAGAAGATTATATTTCAGGGGATCTATGTCCGTTATTCCCAGTAGATAGCTGACAATGCTTCCCGCGGCAGAACCTCTTCCCGGGCCCACCGCTATGCCTTTTGACTTCGCGTAATTAATAAAATCCCAGACTATCAGAAAATAACTCGTGTAACCGGCTTTAGTAATAACCCTGAGTTCATTTTGAATCCTGTCTTTTATCTGAGGAGTCACTTCTTTGTATCTATGCCCGAGGTTTTCTTCGCATAAATCCTTAAGGTATTTTTCGCGCGTCATGCCTTCCGGAACAGCGTAATGAGGGAGAAAAGTCTTTTTGAAATCCAGTTCGAGGTTGCATCTCTCGGCTATCTTTATAGTGTTTGATATGGCCTCGGGCGCATCCTTGAAAAGCGCTTTCATCTCTTCGCTGGATTTAAAATAAAACTGGTCTGTCTGGAGTTTCATGCGGTCAGGGTTGTCAAGCGTGGTCTGAGTCTGTATACAAAGGAGCGCCTCGTGGGCCTTTGCGCTGTCCCTGGTGAGGTAATGCACGTCATTGGTGGCTGCAAGGCCTATGTCCAGTTCCTTGCCCAATCTTATGAGTTCTTTGCTTACTTCTTTCTGCGCCGGAATACCGTTATCCTGCAATTCAAAATAAAAATTTTCTTTGCCGAGAATATCTCTGTATTCCGCCGCGAGCTGCCTGACGTTTTCTTCCTTGTTGTTCATTACAGCCCGGGGGATTTCGCCTTTCAGACAGCTTGAGAGCCCTATCAATCCTTTTGAATATTCAGCCAGCGCCTCTTTATCAATCCTTGGCTTATAATAAAATCCTTCCAGATAGCCGATGGAAATCAGCTTCATTAAATTTTTATATCCGGCCTCATCCCTGGCCAGAAGGATCAAGTGATTGGCGGTCTCTTCTCCTGTGGAAAAAGTTTTATCAAACCTGCCTCTTGGGGCGATATAGACCTCGGAGCCTATTATGGGCTTTATCCCGTTTTTCAGACAGGTTTGGTAAAACTCTATGGCGCCGAACATGTTGCCATGGTCTGTTATTGCGCAGGCCGGCATTTTCATGCGTCTCGCCAGGTTTGCAAGGTCGTTTATGAGGCAGGCGCCGTCAAGAAGGCTGTACTGCGTGTGGACGTGTAAGTGGACAAAATCTGAATGAAGCATATTTCTTGTAGGGGGCGGCCGCGGCCGTCGCCTACGTATATTTTTATTTCCCCATCCCTACTCTTTGGACCCTCTGCATTATCTTTCCTTCGGTCTTAATAGATGGGGCGATTATAATATCCGCCAATTGCATTTCTCTTATATTTTTGGCTCCAAGATTTCCCATTGAGGTCATGAGAGCGCCTACTAAATTCTGGGAACCATCGTCAAGTTTCGCGGGGCCCAGCAGTATTTCTTCAAGAGTCCCTGTCGTACCGACATGGATTCTCGTTCCGCGAGGCAGATTAGCGTGAGGCGTCGCCATGCCCCAGTGATAACCTTTGCCCGGGGCCTCTTTAGCTCTCGCAAAGGCGGAACCAACCATTACTGCGTCCGCCCCGCAGGCAAACGCCTTGCATATATCTCCGCCTGAATCCATGCCGCCGTCGGTAATAATCGGTATATACTTCGCGGTCTTTTTATAATAAAAATCTCTTGCCGCTGCCACGTCTGAAGTCGCTGTTACCTGAGGCACGCCTATGCCGAGAACTCCGCGGGTGGTGCATGCCGCGCCAGGCCCGATCCCCACAAGAATCGCGGCCGGCCCTGTCTCCATTAATTCCAGCGCCACAGAATACGTAACGCAGTTCCCAAGGATCACGGGTATTTTCATTGTCCTTATGAATTTCGCGAGGTCCACGACTTTATATTCGCTTGAAATATGTTTTACGCTGATAACGGTTGACTGGATTACAAAAATATCCGCGCCCGCTTCCTGGGCAATCTTTCCGAATTTCTCCGCGTCCTGAGGAATAGCGCTTACCACAGCCGCGCCTTTTTTAGTTTTTATCTCTTTAATCCTTTTGGCAACAAGCTTTTCCTGCACAGGTTTCAGATAAAGGGACTGGACTAGTTTTGTGGCTTCTTCCGGGTTTGCTTTAGCTATTTTTTCAAGCACTTCTCCCGGATACTCATAGCGCGTCTGCACGCCGTTCAGGTTCAGAACCGCTATGCCGCCAAGCCTGGACATTTCTATTGCAAACTTAACGTCCACTACCCCGTCCATAGCGGCGGCAAGGATGGGGACCTTATATTTCTTGCCTGCAAGCTCCCAGCCGGTATCCACCTCTTTGGGATTTATCGTAACAGAGCCCGGGACAAGAGCTATCTCGTCAAAACCATAACATCTTCTCGCTTTTCTGCCTCTTCCAACCCATTCGCCCATTTCATACCTCCGATTTTTTAATTGTTCTGCGTATAATACAGCAAATTAACTCTAAAGTCAAGGCGCTATTGTACTATTCGGTCACAATGTTCGCAATCCCACCTCTCCGTTCGGCGATCGGAATAATTCCGATCGCCGAACGGAGAGGTTCTCTACAATTATTGTTTCGGAATCAATAATACTTCCAGCACGTTCAATCTGAACAAAAACCCTTTCCAAAACTTATTGCGCTCTTCTCTTTCCAGGATAACATCTTTTATATCGTGGAACAATCCTATTGCTTTGCGCGAATGCTGAGCGGAAATCTCGTGGCTTGAAAAACGTGCCTCTAAAAATTCTTCCGTCAACGCATGCATTGTAGGGGACGATTTCAAACCGCCCCCTACGATTACAATATTGCAATATTCCCTGTAAGCCATATAGTCAAATTTTGGCATTCCGTAAATTTTAAAACCCCTGCACAATGCGGCATATACTTCTTTTATAAATTCTTTCGGGTTATTCCTGAGCATGTCCGCTAATTTCTGCGACCTCATAAAAACCCTGATTGAAAAAACCGCAAGAGCCAGCGCCAGAAGCCATAATAATAAAATAATAAGATAAAATAAAAATCCTTTTTTCTTCTTTGGTTTGACAGGCTGCGTTATTTTTAGATTCACGTCATTGCTGAATGCGCCCATGTAAGTTGCCGATATCTGGACACGGCCCTCTTCTTTAGGCGTTATCTTCCCGTCTTTATCTATAGAAACCTTTGCCGTGCCTGTGACCTTCCAGTCAACAAGCTTTGTGGCAGGGATAATGAACCCATCGGTCAGTTTAATTTCCGCGGTAAGGTTTGCCTGTTGATCAAGCGGCAGTTCGCTTTTATCTGTCTTTATCGTAAGAGACTCGATTTTGAAAGCATCTATATCTTTATTGAAATCTCTTGCCTTGAATCTCTCTGTTTTTTCCTCTTTCTTTTCCTTCGGCTCTTCTTTTTTCATTTTGTTTTTTTCTGCATCTTCTCCTTTTGTGTCCTGAGGTTCTTTCTTTTTGATCTTATCTCCCCCCGCCTCTCTTTTTTTACTCCCATCGTCCACCATCTGCTCTTTTTTAACTTTCACGTCTTTTATTGTCCTGTCTGCGAACTGCAATAATTTCAAAAGCGGCACTTTTTCGGGCAATCCTAGCAACGTGGATGGTATCCAGCTTAAAGAAAGGTTATTGAATTTTGGGACAGCGGGATAGACTATCGCGGACAACATCAGAACAATGGAAAACATGATCGCGCCAACCTTTATCTGATGCCATAAACCCATTACCTCTTCCCTGTCTCCCACGATTATGGAACCGCGATTCTGCTTTTCGCATACCAGATCCAGTCTCATCACGAAAATCAATATAAATAAAAAAACAGCTAAATATAAAACGAAAACAGTTTCTTCTTCAAGAGCCAGGCTTACCGAAGAAATTAAAAGGACCGCGGAAATAAACTGGACCAGGCTGTAGCTTTTTTGAGTTTTAAGCCCAAACGTCTGGAAAAGGCTGAGCCAAACAAGAGCGGTCGAAAAAATCCTGAGTAAATTTTCAAAGCTTATCTCTGTTTCGTATAACCTGCTCAGGACTACCACCACGCTGGCGAGCGAAAGCATTCCTATAAAAGTATCTATGTACGGCGGCCTGGAATTCCTGATATACCAGCTGAACAAAAATCCGCCTATGCTTCCCAAAACCAAAAACGCCGTTATGACAGGGCCCGCTGTTTTCTGAATGCTTAAAATCCCTATGATTATGAGCCCCAGATTTGCAAAATGAAAATATAATTGATCTCTATCCAATGTATAGTCACCTCTGAATTTTGTCCCGATGAACTAAGTCGGGACAAAATTGGCTAAGGAATTAAAGCGTCTCAAACATTTTCTCCAGCTTATCGCCTTTGGAAATTCTGTAAACATGCGCCTCAAGCCCCGCGAGGGCTTCGTCAAATTGCTTCGCGCCTTCAGCGTCAAGGTATTCGCTTTCTTCGGTATGGCCGAATGTTGAACCGGCCAGCGCGATAACTATAAGCTTTATGCCTTTTATCCTGAATTGCACAAGGCTTGAAAGAGCGTCCATGTCATTATCAAGCATTATGGTAATAAGCGTAGAGCTATAAGGCGTAACAAAACTTGCTTCTTCGAGCGTCTGGCTTAAAGTATAAGTTCCTTCCGAGCGCGCGCCTGCCAGATATTCCAGTATTTTATACGCGTGAGACTCGCCTTTTCCGAAAGGCACTATCATCGCTTCTTTTGTATATCCTATTAACTGCACAAACGCACCGTTATCCATGAGAAACTTCGCGACTGACCCTGCTATCTTTACGGCATATTCAAGAGTCGTTTCTCTGCCTGTTCCTATATCATTGCCTTTTTTAAGATCCATGACTATTGTCGCTTCCTGGATCGCGTTGCGCTCAAATTGTTTTACTATCAATTGATTATGTTTTGCGGTAGAAGGCCAATGTATGCGGCTTATAGCGTCTCCGCGCTGATATTCCCTGACCCCGTAAAATTCATGGCTGTCCCCGCTTATCTTCGCGGTCTCAACACCCATCCATGACACAGAACCGCTGGCAAGAGGAGGAAACGCAAATACCCTGAAAAGCGCGGGATAAACAATGACGTTTGATATTACTTTGAGCGTCTTTTTCATCCTGAAAAAACCAAGCGCGTCCTGCGAAATAATTTCAATAGGCCCGATATTCCATATGCCTCTTTTGTAACACTCAATCGAATAATTAAAATTAATTTCCTCTTTGGCTTTAATATCAAGTATGAATAAAGAGGTTTTTTCTTTACCCGGCTCTGCTGCCGGGAAATAGTCAAGTATCTCAAAAAAAGACGAGCCTCTTGATAGATTATTGCGGATCTTCATTTTTATATTGAGCATCTCGTCTTCAAACGCGGTCTCCTGCGTCGTACGCTGCACTTCTATATTCGGCATATTCAGGCGCATATGAAAATAAGACAGGACAAACATAACAAATGCTATGACAAAAAATATGTACACCATTGTTATGTCGGTATTCCAGGCAATGGCTAGAAGAATGATTACAGTTAAAAGGAGAGAAACGCCTCTGGAAGTCAGCATTTTATTCGTCGCTCGTCGCTCGTCGCTCGTCGCTCGGCTTCAAGTACGAATCACCAGCAACGAACCACGAACGACGATTTTAAACCGGCACAGGAATCTTTTTTAATATATGATTAACTGTGTCTTTTGCGGTCAAGCCCCGCACTATGGAACGCGGCTGTAAAACAAGCCTGTGTCTGAGAACAGGATAAGCCAGGTTCTTTATGTCATCAGGGATTACATAATCCCTCTTATCCAGAAACGCCAATGCCCTTGATGTGCGCATGAGCGCCAAGGAAGCCCTGGGGCTTGCTCCAAGCTTTATGTCGCCCGGCATATTTCTAGAGGCAGAGACTATCTGCACTATATAATCCACTATTTTTTGATCCATATGAACTGATGCCACGGCTTTTTGAACTTCGATTATATCCGCTATGCTTACAACGCTCTGCAGGGAGGTTAAAGGGGACTCCTGAAAGTTTCTCGTTAATACACTAGCCTCTTCCTGGGTTGATGGATAACCTACGCCAAGCTGCATCAAAAACCTGTCCACCTGCGATTCAGGCAAAGGATATGTACCGTGAAATTCTATCGGGTTCGCTGTAGCTACTACAAAAAACGGGGTCGGGAGCTCTCTCATTATACCGTCAATAGTCACCTTGAACTCCTGCATGGCTTCAAGAAGTGCTGACTGAGTCCTGGGCGTGGTGCGGTTTATTTCATCTGCCAGAACTATGTTTGCGAATATCGGGCCTTCATTGAATTCAAATTCCCCTGTTTTCTGGCTATAGATAGAAACGCCTGTAATATCTGACGGTAAAAGATCGGGCGTGAACTGGATTCTTTTAAATTTGCCGGCTATGGATTTTGCGAGGGCGTTGGAAAGTATTGTCTTCCCAAGCCCGGGCACATCCTCCAGAAGCACGTGGCCGTTACTGATAAGGCCTACGACTACAAACTCTATAACCTCGCGCTTGCCGACTATGACCTTTGAAATATTATTGATGAGTTTTTGAGGGATATCATGAAGATCCGCCATATTTCTTCCTCCTAGCTCGCGTGGGTGCACAAGCGCATAAGCGCACAAGCGCATAAGTTATTAGTAAATAGTAGCTATAATGAATATAACATAATATATTTTTATTGTCAAAAACAAAAAGCCCGCGGCGAAAAAATCGCCGCGGGCTTTTAGCACTACATAATGCCAGAGATCCTTCAGATGCTCCTTTTAGTCGCATCTTCAGGATAAATTCGCACTTATAACTTACGCTTCTTTCAGTCGCGTAAGTTATGTGCTCATTTAATTAATACATCCCGCCTCCGGGAGGCATTCCGGCTCCGCCATGTCCTGGCTTTTCTTCCTCAGGTATATCAGACACAAGGACCTCTGTCATCAATAAAAGCCCTGCAATGCTTGCCGCATTTTCAAGGGCTGTCCTAGCCACCTTTGTAGGATCTATAATACCTGACACCACCATATCCACATATTCGTCAGTTTCTACATTATAACCTACGTTCTGCTTCTCACTCTTTACTTTATTTACCACAACAGAACCTTCCATGCCTGCGTTTTCTACTATCTGGCGGATAGGTTCTTCGAGCGCGCGTTTTATGATATTGGCGCCTATCTTTTCGTCGCCTTCTAACTTTAAATCATCCAGCTTCGGAGCGCATCTTAAGAAAGCAACTCCGCCGCCAGGAACAATGCCTTCCTCTACGGCAGCCCTTGTCGCGTGAAGCGCGTCTTCAACTCTCGCTTTCTTTTCTTTCATCTCTGTTTCCGTAGAAGCGCCTACGTTAATAACAGCTACTCCGCCCGCGAGTTTAGCAAGGCGTTCCTGTAATTTTTCCTTGTCATAATCTGAGTCGGTTTCTTCTATCTGCCTCTTTATCTGGGAAATCCTGGCTTTGACATCGGCTGTCTTGCCTGCGCCTTCAACTATTGTAGTCTCTTCTTTTCCCACAGTAACTCTTTTTGCTTTTCCTAAATCATCCAGGCTTATATTCTCCATCTTTATGCCAAGGTCTTCCGTGATAGCCTTGCCGCCTGTGAGAATCGCTATGTCCTCTAACATTGCCTTGCGCCTGTCGCCGTAACCGGGCGCTTTTACCGCACAGCAATTAAGAGTCCCTCTTAATTTATTCACAACAAGTGTCGCAAGGGCTTCTCCCTCAACGTCCTCTGCGATTATGATAAGAGGCCTCCCTGAGTGCGCTATCTTTTCAAGTAATGGCAACATATCCTTCATGCCCGAGATCTTTTTCTCGTTAATAAGGATATAAGGGTCTTCTATTACCGCTTCCATTCTTTCCGCGTCTGTTACAAAATAAGGAGAGAGATATCCCTGGTCAAACTGCATGCCTTCCACAACATCCAGTGTGGTGGCCATTGATTTTGCTTCTTCAACGGTTATAACTCCGTCTTTGCCTACCTTTTCCATTGCCTCTGCTATGAGTTCGCCTATGGCAACGTCATTGTTCGCGGCTATTGAAGCAACCTGGGAAATTTCTTTCTTATCCTTTATGGACTTGGACATCTTCTTTAAGTTTTCAATTACATTAACTACTGCCTTGTCAATCCCGCGCTTTAATGCAGTAGGATTTGATCCTGCCGTAACGTTCTTCAGGCCTTCCTTATATATAGCCTGGGCAAGCACTGTGGCAGTAGTTGTGCCGTCACCTGCCAGGTCGCTTGTTTTCTCAGCAACCTCTTTCACCATCTGCGCGCCCATGTCCTCGTATGGGTCTTTAAGCTCTATTTCTTTTGCAACACTGACTCCGTCTTTGGTGATCGTAGAGGAGCCGAATTTCTTCTCCAGAATAACGTTTCTTCCTTTTGGGCCGAGCGTAGCCTTTACAGCTGCTGCGAGCTGGTCAATGCCTTTTGCCAGCTTTTGCCTGGCCTCTTCGCTAAATAATAACTGCTTTGCCATCTTACTCTCCTCCTTTTTTCCCTTCTAAGTTGACACTCTGACATTGTCAAAGTGTAAACTTGTTACTTTATAATTGCTAAAATGTCTTCTTCCTTTAATATAAGATACTCTTCCTCCTTATAAATAATTTCTGCGCCTGAGTACTTGCCAAAAAGCACTGTATCGCCTTTTTTGACCTCCAAAGGCTCTATTTTACCGCTCTCCAGAACCTTGCCCTTCCCAACACTAACAACCTCCCCTTTTTGAGGTTTTTCCTTAGCTGTATCCGGCAGAACAATGCCGCCCTTTGTCTTTTCTTCTGCTTCCAGCCTCTTTACGAGAACCCTGTCTCCTAAAGGTTGAATTGCCATGCTATACCTCCTTATTTTTATCAGCACTCTGTTTAGAGGAGTGCCATTTATCCTAATGGGATACTATAATACTCAAATCCTGACTCTTGTCAAGAATTTTTTTAAGTTTTATGAATTAAGTTCAAAAGAAATTATTACATTAAAGGTAATCTGATATTGGTTCATGCCCTGCGGAAATGCCGGGAAAGGGCTTGAGTCTCTTACACTATTTATAGCTATATCCCTTAACAATAAGTCTTTCGCTGATCTATTATCCATTATCATTATATGAAGAAGCTCTCCCTTGGAAGTTACAGTAAAAGACAGAAAAACTTCCCCCTGACTCGCGCTTCCTTCTTTAATATAATTTCTGTCAGCGTAATATCTTATTTTTTCCCTGACCAACCTGTAATAGCCTATGTACGTGGCTTTCTTGCCGCTATCCGTCTCTTCATTAACAACCGCTTCGAATTTCTTGCCTTTACCTTGTATAATAGCGCCTGTTCTCCCGGAGCCTATTGTTTCAACGGTCGGCTCTTCTTTTCTAAGATGCTCAGGCTTGGCCAAAGACCGCGGCGCCAAAGGCTGATTTACAATATCTTCTTTTGTCACCTCAGGCAATGCCTCAGGCAACATGGGAGGAAGCAGTTGGTTAGACCCAATCCTTTGGCCTACAAGCTTTTCAGGTTTTTTAGGAGGTTCTTTTTCTTTTAATTCTTCCGGTTTAAAATAAGTTACTTTTATAGGCTCGATAAAATATCTCTTAGGCACTACGCTCACATACGAGGCGCTTAAAAATATGGCGAAATGCAAAAGCATTGAGATCAGGACAGCTAGTTGGAGCGATTTATTCTCGTACATTTGTACTTATAATAGCAATTACCTTCTATTTTGTCAAATACAACCGCCTCCACCTCGTAGGCGGGGTTTAAACCCCGCCTACGAGGTGTAAAATATATCAATCAAAATTCCATTTTTAAGCCGGATGTCAAAGAAAACCCCGGCATTGGGTAATCTTTTATGACCTGATATTTCTTGTTCAAAAGATTATCTATGGACGCAAAACAGGTAACTCCGGGCTTAAGTTTCTTTGTTACATTAAATCCTAACACAAAAAATCTCTTTACATTGATTGTATTCTCGGCATCATAGAATCTTTTATCCGTAAACTGCCCTTTGAGCTCACAGGTAAAATTATTTAATTCTTTGCATTTTAAAGAAAAATCAATTTTATGCTTCGGTTGATAAACAAGGTATTTACGGGTATCTGTATCTTTTGCCCTGAGGAATGTATAGCCCGCGTCAAACTCCCAATTATTAGTAAGCTCCAGTTTATTGTCAAACTCTATGCCGTCTATAACAGCTGAATTTATGTTTTTGGGCTGATACACGCTGTTTTCATCTATCCAGTTTATAAGATCGCGGTAATCATTCCTGTAATAAGTAACAGATGTCAATAAATACTTATTCATTCTCGTTTCAATTCCCAATTCCTTTGTTATTCCTTTCTCTGGTTTCAGGTTTGGATTACCAGTTACCGACCCCCACGAATAATCTTTACTGGGAAAATACAGGTCATTAAAAGTAGGCGCTCGAAAAGACCTGCTGATTAAACCGCGCAATTTACTATCTTCTCCTATTTTATACATAAAACCGGCGCTGGGATTGATCTCTGTGCCAAAATTAGAATAGTCATCCGCCCTCGCGCCAAAGTTTAATTTAAAATCTTTAAACAAGTCTAATTGGTTTTCTAAAAATACTGCCCGCACAGTATATTTATGTTTTGCCGAGGTAGTGCTGTTATTAAGATTATCCACGTAATTAAATCCGCATATCAATTGGTAAACATCGCTGAATTCCCGAGCGTATTGCAAATCCATGCCTCTTACTTTTGTCGTGTGAATATCCGTGGTATATTCAGGGGCATTGTTATTGTATTCCAGGCGATCGTAATTTTCATAAATCTTTGTAGATAACTCTCCTTCTTCGGTAGGCTTGATTTTCCAATTTAAATCCAAAAAATTCTTAAGATTTATCTGCTTATCATCTAAATCTGGCGCATCAATCTTCCCGGGGCTGCCGGCTTTGCTTCTATAGAAACCGGAATTTAAAACTAAGGTATTATTTTCGTTCAGCTCATATTCTAATTTGGTATTTATATCTTTGGAGTCGAGCTCGGAGTTATCGCGAAAACCTCCTGAACTTTTATATTCACTGCTAATGAGATAACCGAACTTAGAAACCCTCGCGCCATGAGAAAAGCGTTCGGTATATGTCCTGAAAGAGCCAAAACTTGAATACAGTTCAGTTTTTTGTTTTTCTTTTGGAATATCTTTTGTAATGACATTAACTGTCCCGCCCATTGCTCCTGTACCGTAAAGACTTGAGCCGGGCCCATGCAAAACCTCAACCCTGGCTATGTCATCCAAAGGAATACTGTTTAAATCCGCTTGTCCGTCGCGGGGATTATTTATAGGCCTGCCGTTGACTAAAACCAATACCTGGCTGGCGGTTGAACCGCGCATCCTGATTGTTTTTGTTCCCCCCGACCCGCCGTAATCACTTATATTGACAGACGTAAGATCAGTCAAAACCTGCGTTAAATCCTTTGCATGGGTTTCTTCAATATTTTTTTCCGTAACTACGTCAATATTTCTGGCAACTCCGGACCTGTTCTCCTCTCGCCTGGAAGCAGTTACGACAATCTTCTCCAGGTCAACATCCTCCGCAAAAACATTTGACCCCGTACCACAAGGGTACGGGGCAGGCCCTATAATTAAAACCAGAGCTATTGAAACAAATAATTTTTTAATAATTTTTCTCATTTATGGGTTTATTCATACTTTTTGATGTCTAGAAACCAGTGTTTCCAAAAACTTTCCTTGAGTATCGGCTTGGCCTCTATTATCTTAATCGGCCTTTTGAATATTGGCCCATCAACCACCAGCGTATGAAACTCTCCTTTCTCCCCGCAGGGACAAATATCTTTTTTCTTGAGCTCCCCGACCAGGCTTTTATCGACATAGCGGCCAAGAAACTCTTTGCCCATTATGTCCGCTTTGCAGCTGACAATAATTGTTTTAAATCCCAGATCTATAAACTCTTCAACAATCTTCTCCGGCGAATTTTCCCAGAGCGGTTCCAGGGCATTAATCTTTAATTCCCCGCAGACGCGCTCAATCCAGCTCTCGTGCTCTAAAAGATAAATATCGCCGAACACCATTGTCCCTATATCCCTGCCTCTCAACTCAGTAACCGCGGCCTTGAACTCTTCCTCATATTTTTTCATATCAGGGCTGACTTCTTTCTGCACCAGCGGTATGCCAATTAAATCTGCCTGAAATTTCAGGAGTTTTCCCTCAATGCCATGGAAACATCCGCGTTTTGATTCCCTGGAAACAAAGTTCAAAAGATATTTTATTTTGTACCCCTGTTTCATCGCCTTATAGCACGCCAGGCAGCTATCTTTTCCGCCGCTCCATGAAGATATCGCGGTAAAATTATCCATACCCTCCTCTACAATTAACTAATACAAACGGCGAATAAAACAATAATTTCCGTTAATTCAATAACCGCTCCCAGGGTATCGCCGGTTATGCCTCCAATTTTTCTACTGACAAATTTACCGCCTAAATAGGTGCAACCAGCCACGATTAATAATGCAAGTATTCCCTTCAGCCGCCAGATAGCAAATGCAAATACAAGAACCGTTATCGAAGAAAGCACAAAAATCTTTAAATTCATTCCATGTATAAATGCCTTTGCTTTCCCGTCCTTTCGGGCATAAGAAAATAAAAACATTGCCAATACACTAGACCACCTGCTTAAAACGCATGCAAGAAGCAATGCAGTGGCCTTTAATGGCACAGCCATACTAGCAAGTAAGCCGATTTTTAAGAGTATAATACTGACAATGCTCAGTGCACCCATTACTCCAATATGCGGGTCGCGCATAATTGCCAGCATTTCATCCCTGGTTTTTCCGCTTAGAAAAGCATCGGCAGTATCCGAAAGACCGTCCAGGTGCATCCCGCCGGTAACGCCAATCAAGATAACCACCAGAATTATGTTCGTTGCCAGCGGAGAGAAATTCAAAATCACTAACAGCGCATTTATTCCTGACAAGGCCATTCCAAGAAGCAGGCCGACAAACGGAAAATATATCATTGCGCCGGCTATATTTTTCTCGCTGACCTCTTTTATCTTCAACGGCACAATAGTCAAAAACTGCAGAGCCAATAAGAAACTGCTCATTTTTTCTTCTCCGAAACGTTCGCGGCCTTAAAAGTAGCCATTTGCGTGAGAATTTTTATCGCAGCATCAGCCAATCCTATGCCTAACGCCCCGCCTGTTCCTTCTCCAAGCCTTAAATCCAAATCAAAAAGCGGCTTTAGCCCGATATGCTCTAAAATAACCTTATGCCCGCTTTCTACCGAACAATGGCCGGCTATCATGTAATCTTTTACCCTGGGCTCAATATTAAAAGCTATCAGCGCCGCAGCGCCAGAGATAAATCCATCGATAACCACAGGGACCTTTTTTGCGCTAGCTGCCAGGATTATTCCCGCAAGTCCTGCAATTTCAAATCCGCCCACTTTGGATAGGACATCAATGGGGTCAGAAGAATCCGGCTTATTCAGAGAGATTGACTTTTTGATAATATCTATTTTATTTTTCAAGCCTTTATCATCCAAGCCTGTCCCTCTTCCTGTTATTTCTTCAATTGGTTTTTTTGTAAAAACCGCTGTTATCGCGCTGGAAGCAGTGGTATTCCCTATTCCCATATCGCCTGTTCCGGCAATATCGATTCCGGCCTTAAATTCATCTTCAAATATTTCAATCCCGGCGCAAATTGCTCTAATCGCTTCATCCCTGGTCATTGCCGGCCCTCTTGCCATATTTTTTGTCCCGTAATTTATTTTTTTAATCACAAGTTGCGGGCAGGGCTTAAGATCAGACGAGACGCCTATATCTACAATCACCACCCTTGCGCCGACATGGTTTGCCAGCACGTTTATGCCTGCGCCGCCGGAAAGAAAATTATAAACCATCTGGGCAGTAACTTCCTTGGGGTAGGCACTGATACCCTCTTCAGTGACTCCATGGTCCGAAGCCAAGGTAAAAATAACCTTATTGCGTAACAACGGGCCTTCTTTTCCCGTAATGCCGCAGATTTGCTTGGCCAGCTCCTCTAATCTGCCTAAGCTCCCCAGGGGCTTGGTTAAACTATCAAGCCTTTCCTGGGCTTTCTTTGTAGCAACAGGATCTATTTCGGAAATATTTGCGACTACCTTTCTTATCCTATCCACTTATTTTCCTCCTTTGATTTTCATCGGTATGCCTGAAACAATAAACAACACCTCGTCAGCGATTTTTACCGCCATTTGATTTACCTTGCCGGCTATATCCCGAAAATCCCTGCCCAGCTTGTTCGCCGGAACTAATCCCAGGCCTACCTCATTAGAAACCATAATTACTTTTGCCCTCTTCTTCCTGAGACTGACCAGCATGGCCTTGATTTCTTTCAAAACCTCTTCCTTTTTATAGCCGCTCAAAATAAGATTCGAGACCAGAAGAGTCAAACAGTCAATAAGTATGCAGTCAAAGGCATCGCCCATTCTCATTAGCAGAGAATTCAAATCTCTGGGCTCTTCAAAAGTCTTCCAGTGTCCTGGCCTTGCCTCTTTATGCAGCCGGATACGCTCCTTCATCTCTTTATCCAGCGCCTGGCAGGTAGCTATAAAAGCTACTCTTTTGCGCTTCTTTGCGAGCCTCAAGGCATACATGCTTTTCCCGCTTCTTGCCCCGCCCAAGATAAAAGTAATTTTACCCATTTGATGCTCCTCTATCTTATTTGAATCTGACCGGGTCTATCTTTATCCCGTATAAATGCCTCACGTCATTGAACACTCGGATTTTAAACTTTTTATCTTTTACCTCTAATATGCTCAGGCTTGCCGAATCCGGTATATACTTCCAGAAATCCCTGGTCTTAAGTATATGAGTAATAAATATGCTGATTGCCCCGCCATGACAGACTATGGCAATCGATTGATTGGGATGCTTAGCGATAATTTTATTAAAAGTCCTCACCACCCTTTTTTTAAAAATATCGAGGTTTTCGCCTGAGGGTATAACAGTCCCGAAAGGATTCTCAATCCACTCTTTATAAATTTCAGGGTATCTTTTGAGAATTTCTTTATAAGTCAGGCCCTCAAAGATTCCAAAGTGCATCTCTCGCAAATCCGGTATCTTTTCTATGTCATACCCTTCAAAGATTATGCCGGCAGTCTGTATCGCCCTTTTCCGGTCGCTGGTATAGATTCTATCTACACCCTGGCTTTTTAATCTCTCGCGCAATCTTCTTGCCTGAATCTTGCCTTTATTATTAAGTTCTATATCCGTGAAGCCACAGTAACGATATTCTTTATTCCATGCGGTTGAGCCATGCCGGATCAAAACAAGCTGCGTGACCATCATTTTTCTCCCGGCACCAAAGCTATGTTTGGTTTGCCAGTTACAGGATTATTGCTTACCAGGACAATGGTTTTATACACTGCCTCGATATTCTGATACGTCAATACCTCCTCAGGCCTGCCTTGCTTATAGATAGCTCCATTATTTAATAAAGCGATACGATTACAGTAGGCGCTAGCCAGGTTCAAGTCATGTAAAATCATCACGATCGTGAGGTAATTCTTACGGTTCAATCTCTTCAATAAATCCAGAATCTGTATCTGATGGCCGATATCCAGATGTGAAGTCGGCTCATCCAGGAATAAAAGAACCGGTTCCTGGCTAAGCGCCCGGGCAATAGTCACGCGCTGGCGCTCTCCCGCGCTTAACTCGTCAATCCGCTTATCTCTTAAACTCAGGGTATCAGTAACAGACAACGCTCTTTCTACAACCTCTATATCTTTTTTAGTCTCAAACTGCAGTCTTTTAAGATGCGGGATTCTGCCCATTGATATAATCTCGTTGACCGTAAAGGAAAAATCAGTTGAAATGTCCTGGGAAACGAACGCGATCCTGCGGCAGAACTCCTTTAAATCCATACGGAAGATTTTTTCTCCTTTAAAAAAAATCTCGCCTCCCCTGGGACAGAGCACCCGGGTTATCAAGCGAAGAAGCGTAGTCTTGCCTGAACCGTTAGGCCCTATAATCCCCATAAAATCACCATGATTTACATCAAGAGAGATACCTTTAATAATATCTTCTTTATAATATCCGCCGCTTACATTGCTTATTTTCAATAAAACTTCCATTAAATCCTTTTCCCTTTTTTCAATAGAATGATGAATACCGGCGCTCCGATTATCGCGGTAATTACCCCGATAGGAATTTCAACCGGCGCAAAGAGCGTGCGCGAAAAAATATCGCAACCCACCATAAATACAGAGGCAGCCAGGCATGTGGTAGGAATAAGAAATTTGTGGTTTGGCCCAACAACTAAACGCATCATATGTGGCACAATGAGACCCACGAATCCGATTATCCCGCAGATACATATAAGACTGGCAGTGATTAAGGCCGTGATGAGTATCACCGCCTTCTTGATCTTCTGCGTATCTATGCCAAGATGCACGGCCTCCTCCTCTCCCATGCTAATCGCATTTAAATCCTGGCTAAACACAAAAATCGCCGCTATCCCCAATATTACAGGCGCTGAAACTAAGAGCATAAGCCTGCAGTCGTAAACTTCAAGATTGCCCCACAACCACCACGTTATCTCGTGCATGGCCTCATTGCCGAATATGGACACTAAAAAAACTATTATTGAAGAAAAGGCGATGGAGATAATTACTCCGGAAAGAACTAACGATTTGTCCGTAATCCTGCTTCCTTCCTGAGCTAAGTTGTAAACTAAAATAATACTTGCCACCGCGCCTATAAAAGCCGCCAGCGGCATATATATCTTTGAGATGCCGACAATCATGGCTATTACCACTGCCAGGCCTGCGCCGCTTGAGGTCCCCAGTAAATACGGCTCGGCAAGCGAATTCCTTAAAACAGCCTGCAGCGCTATCCCTGAAACCGACAGGCCGCTGCCGACAAGGATTGCCGCCAGAATTCTTAAGAGCCTCATGTTAAAGATAGCCTGATTCTCTTTAAGTAAAAGGCCGGGCAACGGGATATTTACCGCGCCTTTTGCCAGTCCCAAAATTACAACTATGCAGAGCAGCAGTAACAATATCAATAATCTTCTTTTTAAATGCATGATTATCCCTTAAGGATACAATCTTTTATAGATTTCTTTTAAGCCTTCTGTTATTCTAGGCCCCGGCCTAAGCAAAATATCCGGCTCTATGTCGTTAAATACCCGTTTATTTTTTACCGCGTCAATATCCTTCCAGCCAAAACGCGCCTCAATAAGTTTCAAAGGAGACTCTCTATCCATGTACGCCATAATGATACAGCCCGGGTTAAGGTTGACTACCTTTTCTGCGCTAAAATTGCTATAAGGCCTCTCGATTTCATGCGCTATGTTATCCCCGCCTGCCAGAGTAATTAATTCGTCGACAAATGAACTCTTTCCTGCGGTCATTAACGGCTCATGCCAGATTTCAATAAAAACCTTGACTCTTTTTTCCCTTGGAATCAGTTTTGCCGCGGAGCTTACTGCTTCAATATCATTCTTCATCTTTTCTATTAATCCTGCGGCTTCCCTATCTCTGCCGGTAATCTTTCCTATATCGCTGATCGTCTCAAATAATTCTTCTATACTTTTAGGATCGGCCACATATACATTAAAGTTCAGCCGTTTTAATTCCCGGATAACCGGAACCTGCTCAAGGCCGGTACAAAAAATATAATCCGGTTTCAAAGAGACTATCTTTTCCATATTGGGATGGCTAAAATCCCCGACCTTAGCCTTAGTTTTAGCTTCCGGAGGATAATTGCAATAAGAACTTATCCCCACAATCTCCTCGCTAAGCCCTAAAGCAAAAAGGATTTCCGTAGTAGAAGGCGCAAGAGAGAGATACCGCGAAGCAGCCTCTGTCCTACTGCATATTAAGGAAAGAAAGGTTACAATTAAGATGATTTTCTTCATAAGATCCTTCAGGCGTTCCTATTTGTCGCGCCTTCAGGATTAATTCGCGCTTATCTTTTACGAATGCTTTAGGCATTCGTAAAAGATGCTCTCATCAAAAAAAGCCCTTGGTCCCGAATCTTCGGAACCAAGGGCTTTACCCTGTTTTATCAGCCCTTTACACTGCTGCCCTGCGCAGCAAAAATAAACATCTTAATATATCGTAAGGTTTTCTGGCTTAAGGCTTATTGCTGTAAGTTTACACTCTGACAATGTCAGAATGTAAACTTAACTGTCTACTCTCTGCGCCTTCTCGTCCCGAAGAATCGGGACAATGGCTTATCGCAGATTTCGCTCCTATTACAGCAGCGGGGCTGTGCTGAATTCACATCAGCTTCCCTTATACAATATAATATTATTTATTCAATTCTTGTTTTTTTATACACCAATAATCAAAGCATGTCAATCTTTTTTTCATAATCCAATCGAGTTAATATTCTATGCCGCGGCGGGCGTTCACGCGCTGTCTGAGCGGATGTTTCTTGTCTATCATTATGGTTACGTAATCCGCGAATTGTTCGATATCAGATATGTCGCCTCTGCCTGTAAAAACCAGCTCTACGTCCTTTGGGACCTTTTTAATCAGCTCTAAAAAATCTTTTTTCCCTGCAAATCCCTGGTCTAAAACATTTATTATTTCGTCCAGTATGATCATATTATATCTTTTGCTCAAAATCGCTTTTTTTGCCTCAGCCATTGCCTTTTTAATAGATTTTTTAACATCTGCTCCTGCGTTAAACATGGGATGCGATTGCTCATATTTCACTATCTTTAAGTTTTTTATTTTCTTTGCAGAAATCTCTTCGCCTGTCACGAGCGACTTCGGCTTCAGGAATTGAAATATAACAACTTTCTGCCCCTGGCCGCTTGCGCGCATCGCAAGGCCAAAAGCAGATGTTGTCTTCCCCTTCCCGTTTCCTGTATAGATATGTATCATTTTACCCACCCATCCAAAACAAGTTGACAAGTTGACAATGTCACTTTGTCAACTTGTTAAAAAGCTAGCTTGCCCATCAATGTAAAAACCGTTACTATAACTGCGGCTATAATTACTCCTAATGAAATAGCTATAAAACTAGGCATAAAGCGCATACGTAAAATAGGAGCTATGATAGCGCCTGTCCACGCGCCTGTGCCCGGCAAGGGAACTGCGACAAAAAGCATAAGGCCTACTGCTTTATATTTCTCTACTATATCCGCGCGGGCCTTTGCTCTCTTAAAAAGCCATTCAAAAAAATTACGCATGCATTTCGTATTGCTCAGCCTTTTTGAAATAGGATTCAGCAAAAAATATATAGGCGCTATCGGCAGAATATTCCCCAGCACCGAAAAGAAAAATGTGTCCTTAACGCTCTGCTTTAATACCAATATGCCTACAGGGATAGATGCCCTTAATTCTGTAACAGGCAAAGCGCCGAGTAATAGAATTATAGCCTTGGGGGAAAATCCAAAAGAAGTAAAAAAATTAAATATCCTTTCTTGCATCATTATCCTCCCGCCCGTATTTACCAATCAATGGAACAAATACGCATCCGCAGATTTCTTTTTCCAACACTTCTCCTTTGGCTGTTTTTTCTATGACTAAAAGTTTCTGGCTGAGTCTCGGACCAACAGGCATGACAAGTTTGCCAGGCGATTTCAGCTGCTTTATAAGAGGCTCCGGCACAAATTCTGCGCTGGCTGAAACAACAATTTTATCAAAAGGCGCAAATTCCTCCCAGCCCATTGTACCGTCGCCTGTCTTGAGCATAATATTCTTATAGCCCATCTCTTCCAAAACCGCCCTAGCCTTTTCTGTTAAATTCTTTAACCGCTCTACTGAAAACACCTGATTTGCCAGCTCAGCAAGTATTGCTGCCTGATAACCAGAGCCAGTCCCTATTTCAAGGATTCTGTCGCTCTTTTTAATATCGAGAAGCTGCGCCATAAGCGCTACTATGTAAGGTTGAGATATAGTCTGTTCGTTTTCTATTGGTAATGGGAAATCACTGTAGGCGTCTTTATAAAATTTAGGGTCTGTAAATTTGTGGCGGGGGACTTTTCCAAAAATATCCAGGACCAACTTGTCTTTAATGTCGCGGCCTGATAATTGATCAATGACCATCCTCCGCCGCATTTCTCCAAAATCATTTTCGCGTATATTCATTGATAATAAATTTTATGAATCTGAAGGTATCCAAAAACGGGTTTATCTGGCTGGCTTCACCTTCGTATATGGATTCTATGTTTACAGAAGACATCTTTAAGCCCCTGCGCTTGGCTTCCATAAGCATCTCTGATTCTATCTCATACTTCGCGGTATTCAGATTCATTTTCTCTATGCCTTTTCTGGATATAAGTCTATAGCCGCACTGAGAATCTTCAACTTTTTCCACTATAAGAAGAGATATCACGAAGGACATGATAAAATTAGTGCACCGCCTTATAAAAGGCATCTTCCTGGGGTAATGAAGCCTGTTCCCTAAAATCAGATCGGCTCCTGATTTTTTATACTCCTCAATAAATTTATCGATATCATCAATGCTGTGCTGGCCGTCCCCGTCCATTGTAATGGCGGCTTCGCAGTTGTTTTCCAGGGCATATTTCAGGCCTTCGCGTATAGAGCGGCCTTTGCCTGTATTCTTCGCGTACGCTATAATCTCTGCCCCGAACTTATTGGCTTCCACTATCGTATTATCCCTGGAGCCGTCGTCAACAACAATAACCCTGAAACCTCTTTTGTCCAGCGCGCCTACAATAGGGCCTATGGTCTTCGCTTCGTTATATGTAGGAATTACTATAAAAATATTATTCTCGCTCACCCCGTTCCAAATCTTATTATCGTTTCTCATATAATAAATTCACCTTTTTTAACATACATTTTTAGCGATACTCTTTAAAGATTTGGAACGGGGCTCATAGCACCAGCGCGTCAACAGGCGCCTCCCAAAACTTTCTGAATATAAGCCATTGATCAGGATATGCGCTTATGTTTTTCTCCATGACAGAAACAAATTTTTTAGAGGCCTCTTTTATAATTTCATCCTTATCCATTCCCGGGGTTTCTTTTAGCTCTATCGGGGTTTCGAATATGAGTTTATAGTTAAAAGAGTCCCGCCTCACAAGCATCCCTGGGATAATAGGCGAATTTGTTTTCAGGGCAAACATGGCCGGGCCTTTCGGGATGCTCGCAGGCATGCCGAAAAAATCCATAACTATCCCGTTATTTGTAAAGTCCCTGTCGCCCGCAAGCGCCAGCAGGCCTTTTTTCCGCAAGACTGATACGCAGCGTTTCATGCTATAATCTATTGGTATTACCTTCAGGCCTTTTTCTTCGCGTTGTTTTATGAAAAAATCATTTATATTTTTGTGCTTATGGTTCAGGACGACAGCGCTTATGTCGTATCCAAGCATGGCCATGGCAACGCCTCCCATCTCCCAATTTCCGATATGGCACGTCAGGATAATCCCGCCTTTATTTCGCTTCAAAACTCCGTCTACATTTTCAATGCCCTCCACCTTTACTCTTTTTTTTACATCCTCAACGCTCAGATTTGACATCCTGAAAAAATCCACCAGATACAGTCCGAAATTCCTGAATACCCGCCGGGCGAGCTTTTGGCATTCATCAACATCTTTCTTTGTTATAATGCCGAGGTTTTGCGCGACCGCTTCCCTGTCTTTTGTTGAGAAGAAACATTGGACGTCGGAGACTCTTTTCGCAAGGCTGTAAGCAAGCTTTAAAGGCAAAATATTTGCCAGGAAATAACCTATTCTGTATAAAATATAAATAAACATTTTGTATTATGCGATCGCCTGTAAAATGAGCTGCGCGATATCCATTGCTGAGTCCGGTTTTTTTATTAAATCCGCTTTTTTACGCATCTCGTCTAATTTCACGCTGTTTGAGAATAATTCCTGCACAAGGACCGCCACGTCATCACCGTCTTCTGCCCTCAGCGCGACGCCCTGCTGTAAAAGAAAATCCGTATTCTTTGTTTCCTGCCCCGGTATGGGGTGAATTATAATCATGGGCAGGTTTTTCGCCAGCGCTTCAGAGGTTGTCAGCCCGCCCGGCTTAGTTATTATGAGATCTGAGGCCTCTGTTAATTCATGCACATTCTCTGTCATGCCGAAGACTAACATCTTTTTCTTATACCTTTTCGCCCTTTTGGTTAATGTCTTCTGAAGCCGCTTGTTGATGCCGCAAACCACAATGACCTGAAAATCAAAGGTTACGCGCTCTAACGCATCCAGCATTTTCTCAACAGGGCCCAGGCCCTGGCTCCCGCCCATTATAAGAACAGTCCGCTTGCGGCTATCCAGGCCTAATTTTTTGCATATCTCTTCTTTCCCGTAGTTTCTGCTGAATTTCGGGTCGATCGGTATGCCGAAAACTCTTATCTTAGCGTCACTCACTCCGTTTCTCATAAAATGATTTCTGCTGGCTTCCGACGGAACTATGTAATAATCAACATTATCGAATATCCAGTAAGAGTGCGGCGCGTGATCGGTCAATACGCCGAAAAGCGGAAGGTTTAAACCCAGGTATTTTTTGTAATCGGCTACCATGCCGCATGGAAACGCCTGGGTGCACACAACAGCGTCAGGCTTAAACTCGTCCTGAATCAGGACTTTTAATTTTTTAGAGTTAGACCTGTGTATGGCGTTCCTCAGGCCCTGCACGCTTTTTAGCACCTTGGGATTATCATAAAGATACTCCCACACTTCGGGATTATTCCTTATGACGCTCAAGTAGGTCCTATTGATTAACTTCTCCAGGATAGGATTAGTGTAGGCAAAACCATTTATGTTCATTGTGATTATGCCCGGGGAAAGCGTTTTTAACGCGCTTTCAATCGCAAGGCTTGCCCTGTAATGCCCTGAATTTGAAGTTATGTACATCAGAAGAACTTTTTTATTATACATTTGCTGCTAATCTTCCGTTTGGCGATCGGAACCACTTTCCGATCGCCGAACGGAAGAGGTTTACTTTAAAAAATGTTCTATGCGCTGAGCCGCTTCTTTAAGATTGTCCATGTCGGAGGCGTAAGCTATTCTTATATGGCCTTCTCCCTGTGAACCAAACGCAGTGCCCGGCACTACCGCGACCTTTTCTTTAGATAACAGCCTCTTTGCGAAATCCACGGAACCCATGCCTGTATTTTTAATTGAGGGAAAAACGTAAAAAGTCCCTTCAGGCATAGCGCAGTAAAGCCCTATTTCGTTAAGTTTTGACACGATAAACTCCCTGCGCCTTTTGTATTCTCTTTTCATCTCGAGCACGGATTTGGCAGAACCTCTGAGCGCTTCTATCGCGCCCAGCTGGCCCATTATCGGCGCGCACAACATCGTGTATTGATGGATTTTTGTCATTGCGCTTATTATTTCTTCCGGGCCGCACGCGTAACCCACTCTCCACCCTGTCATCGCAAATGCCTTTGAGAAACCGTTCAGGTATATGGTCCTCTGTTTCATGCCCGGCAACGTCGCCAGAGGCGTATGCGAAAAATCATACGTAAGCTCGTCGTATATCTCATCGCTTATAACAATCAGGTCATTGTCTATAAAAACCCTGGAAAGGGCCAAGAGCTCTTTTCTTGAATAGGAAACACCTGTCGGGTTCGCGGGATAATTCAAGACAATTGCCTTCACGCCTTTTGAAATATGCTTCTCAAGAAGCTTGGGCGTTAATTTAAAATTATCGGATTCGCTTGTCTTTACCGTTATAACCTTCCCTCCCGCCAGTTCGCTGACAGGATCGTACGATACGTAAGAAGGATCAGGGATAAGTATTTTATCCCCGCGGTTTAAAATAGCTCTTAAAGCAAGATCAACCGCTTCACTGACTCCCGTGGTAATAAGAATATTATGGTCAGGGTTATAAGAAAGAGAAAATTTATTTTTCAGGTACCTGGATATAGCAAACCTCAGCTCATACAAGCCTTTATTAGACGTGTAAGAAGTGTATCCTTTCTCCAGGGAAAATATGGCTGACTCGCATATGTTCCAGGGCGTGATAAAATCCGGTTCTCCCACGCCCAGAGAAATAACATCTTTCATCCCTATAACCAGGTCAAAAAATTCTCTTATGCCTGACGGCTTCATTTTTTCAACTACTTTAGAAATTTCCATGTCTCACCTTTTAAAACGATATCGCAATCCTGTGATTCCGTTCTATTCTTTTTAATATATCCCCGTCTGCTTTGTATCTCTTGAGGATAAAGTGCGTGACAGTGCTGTTGACATTATCTATCGTGGCAAGCCTTTCGGAGACAAAACTGCTGACTTCCTGGATATCTTTGCCTTCGACAACCAGCAAAAGATCGTAAGAACCCGACAAAAGGTAACAGCTGACGACCTCGGGAAACCTGTATATCCTCTCAGCTATATGGTCAAAACCATGGCCTCTTTGAGGGGCGACCCTTACCTCTATCAGCGCCCTCACCTTTTGCGCGTCATCTTTTAATATGTCCGTGTTCATGACTGTTTTATATTTAACTATTACGCCTTCTTTTTCATATTTCTTTATCGCTTTCTTTATCGCGCCTACGCTCTTCTTCAGCATCCTGGCTATTTCTTCCGGGGTTGTCCTTGCGTCTTTTTCCAAAATCTCCAATATTTCCTTCATGCTTCCCTCCATGCGTATCATTCCGTTCGGCGATCGGAACCAATTAACTATTCCGATCGCCGAACGGAATTAGGTAATTTTCACTATTCTATGATAGCCAAAATCTGACCGACTTTAACTGTGTCGCCTTCCCGGGCTGCTATCTTTTTTAAAACGCCTGAGAATTTGCAAGGCACGTTGAACGCCGCTTTATCAGTGACCATTTCAACTATCTCATCGCCTTCTTTGATGTTATCCCCTTCTTTAAAATGCCAGAAAGAAACAACTGCCTCATTAACTCCTTCCGCCAGCTCAGGTAATTTCAACTCTGCCATGTCCCCTCCGTATACGAACTTCTGACAAACGGGCCGCAGTAATATTTTTTAAACCCCGCTTCCTTCGCCCATTCTGAAAATTTATCAAACTCCCCAGGTTCTAAAAATTCTTCCACTTCCAGACAGCCGGCATCCGGTTTTAAATATTGCCCGATAGTAATAATATCGCAATCCGCTTTCCTGAGATCTCCCATTGCGCCCAGAATCTCTTCTCTAAGCTCGCCGAGGCCCGCCATGATTCCGCTTTTCGTAGTTATGCCGCCATCCAGCTCTTTAGCGTATCTGAGCACCTCCAAAGAACGATTATAATCCGCTTCAGGCCGAACCTTACCATAAAGCCTCGGCACGGTTTCTATATTATGCGACAAAACGTCAGGCCTCGCGGATACAACCTTTTCAATTGAACTTTTATTTCCAAGAAAATCCGGAACCAGCACCTCTATTTTTAATCCCCTGCCTGTACTTTTTAATGTATTTATGCAATCTGCGAAGTGGCTCGCGCCTCCGTCAGCCAAATCATCCCTTGTAACAGAAGTAATTACGACGTTTTTAATATCCAGCTTTTCAACCGCTTCTTTAATCTTCAGGGGCTCTTCCTTATCCGGAGCTTTTAATTCTAATCTGTTTTTTTCTACGGCGCAGAACCTGCAGGAGCGGGTGCAGATTTTTCCGAGTATCAGAAATGTGCACCTTTTAGCTGAAAAACAATCGTGTACATTGGGACAGCGGGCGCTCTGGCATACTGTATTGAGCCCGAGCTCGGAAATAAGCTCTCTTGTCCCTCTAAAATTTTCATTCCCTCTTACAGACTGCCTCAGCCAGTAAGGGAACTTCTTCAAACGACTCTCTGAGCCTAGCCTTTGCGTCTTCAATATCTAATTTTTCCTTCAGTAAATTTTCCAGCGAAGTTATATTGACTCCATCTATGCCGCAAGGTTTTATAAACGAAAAAGGCCACAGATCCGGGTTTATGTTTATTGCCATGCCGTGATACGTAACCCATTTTCTCACGCCTATGCCTATTGAAGCGATTTTAGCGCCTTTAACCCAGACCCCTCTCATGCCGGGCACTGTCCCGGCTTCTACGCCATATTTACTTAAAAAATTTATTCCCACATCTTCCAGAAATCTTAAAAAACCGTGTATGTCTCTTGCCTCGTTTTCTAATTTAAAAATCGGATAAGCGACTAATTGTCCCGGGCCGTGATACGTAATATCCCCGCCTCTGTCAATATTTAAAACTTCTATGCCAAGGCCGGCTAAAAATTTGCCGGTCCTGAATAAATGATTGCGCGAGCCTTTCCTGCCTATTGTTATAACGCTCTTATGCTCTGTAATAATCAGGGTGTTTTCGCATGCACCGCCAGCCACCTTGCTTCTAATTTCGCACTGCGCCTTATATGCCTCTTTATAATCGCTTAATCCTAAATCAATATATTGCATCTCAAATAAGGTTACACTATGACAATGTCAGAGTGTAACCTTAGTTAGGCACGGGTTTGACCGGAACCGAAAATTACGTATTTATAAGTGCAGAGTTCCTCAAGCGCCATAGGGCCGCGGGCGTGAATCTTGTCCGTGCTTATACCTATCTCAGCGCCCATGCCGAATTGATATCCGTCCGTAAACCTCGTGGACGCGTTATGATAGACGCAAGCGGAATCCACTTCTTTTAAGAATTTCTCTGCGGTCAGCTTATTTTTAGTGACAATCGCGTCTGAATGCCTTGAGCCGTATTTATTTATATGACTGATCGCCTCGTCTGCGCTTTTTACCACCTTAATTGCCAAAATCAAATCCAGATATTCTTCATACCAGTCTTTCTCAACAGCTTTCTTTATGCCCTTCAGGATCTTCAACGTCCCGGAGCAGCCTCTGAGCTCTACGCCTTTATCGTCCAAAACCCCGGCTGCCTGAGGCAGAAATTTACGCGCTATGTCTTTATGGACCAGCATCTTTTCTATGGCATTGCAGACCCCGGGACGCTGGACTTTAGCGTTGAGCATGATGTCCATGGCCATTTTAAAATCAGCGTCTTTATCAACGTATAAATGACAGACGCCTTTATAATGCTTTATAACCGGAATCGATGAATTTTCCGCAACGTACCTTATAAGGCCTTCTCCGCCTCTGGGGATAACCACGTCTACGAGGCTGTCCTGTTTTAATAAAATCTCCACTGCTTTTCTATCAGCCACATCAATCATGGTAATGGCTGATTCAGGTATATTAAATTCCCGGAGGCCCTTCGTAATCACGCCGTGAATCGCCCTATTGGAATTTATCGCTTCGCTCCCGCCTCTCAGAACGCACGCATTGCCTGATTTAAGGCAGAGGCCTGCGCAATCGCTCGTTACGTTCGGCCTTGATTCATATATAATTCCTATAACGCCTATCGGCACAGAAATCTTTTTTATGATAAGCCCGTTGGGCCTTTTCCATTGCCTGAGCGTCTTACCGATCGGATCCTTTAAAGACGCGACCTGTTTTAAAGAATCCGCCATTTCCTTTACGCGTTTTTCCGTGAGAGTGAGCCTGTCCACGAGCGCTTCTGAAAGGCCAATTTCATTCGCTAAAGCCACATCTTTTGAATTTTCTGATAAAAGATATTTTGTGTTTTTCAAAAGAGCTGAAGCCATTTTAGACAAAGCCGCGTCTTTTTCTTTGGCGCTGACATTAGCAAGGCAGAAAGAAGCTTCCTTCGCTCTTTTTAATAATTTAATAATTTTATCGTTAAGTAACATGGAATATTACGCGGAGCTGCGCTCCGCTACTCCGTTATAAAACTACCCGGTTTATGGCTTTGTCGTAGAAATCCCTGCCTGTTATCTTGTTCTTATAAGCCTGAAAAAGAGTGCCTACCTTTTCTCCCTTCACGATCTTTAAAAGTATGTCCTTTTCTCTTCCGTTGGCTATGACGCAATCTATACCTGATTTAACGGCTATCTTCGCGGCATCCAGTTTTGTCTTCATTCCTCCGCGGGAACATTCTTTATCAGTGCCGCACGCCATTTTCTCAATGCCCGCGTGTATGTCTTTTACAACTCCGGCTACGGTTTTCTTATCGTCTATATATAAACCCCAGACATCCGTGAGCATAATCAATAAATCAGCTGAGACAAGGCTTGCGACTAAAGCCGAGAGCTTGTCATTATCTCCGAACTTTATTTCATCCACGGAGACTGTATCGTTTTCGTTTATGACAGGCACTGCCTTTTTGCTTAAAAGCACGTGCAAAGTATTTTCCGCGTTCAAATACCTGCGTTTTTCTCTTATATCTTCCCACGTCAAGAGTATCTGAGCGGCGTGAAAACCGTTTTTCTTGAAATGCTCCTCGTATGTTTTCATGAGATATCCCTGGCCTAGCGCTGCGCAGGCCTGCTGCTCAGGCAAACTCTTAGGCCTCTTTTTCATGCCCAGCAGCCCCATGCCTGCCGCGATAGCTCCGGAAGAAACTATTATCACCTGACGGCCTTCCTTGAATAAAGCCGCTACCTGCTTGGCAAAATTTTTTATCCATCTCTCGTCAAGCTTGAGGCCTTTTGCTGTCAGGACGCTTGCGCCGACTTTTATGACTATTCTTTTTGCTTTTTTTATTTTATCGCGTTCCATATGACGACCTGTTCCGTTCGGCGATCGGAACCACTTTCCGATCGCCGAACGGAATGTCATAACTTCTTATATACTGCTTCTAGCAATTCCTTTATCCCTTCGCCCGTGACGCAGGATATCGGATAAACTGTTTTCTTCACTTTTTTCTTAAACGCTTTCAAATTTTCTTTTGCTTCAGGTATATCCATTTTATTGACCGCTATGACCTGAGGCCTTTTCACCAGTTCCGGATTATAAAGTTTTAGCTCATTATTTATGGACTTAAAATCATCTGCCGGGTCCCTGCAGTCAACGCCGGCCATATCTATCATGTGTATGAGAACTCTCGTGCGCTCGACGTGGCGCAAAAAATCATCCCCAAGCCCTCTGCCGGCATGGGCGCCTTCTATAAGGCCCGGTATATCGCAAATAACAAAGCTTCTTTCTCCATCCATCCTCACAACGCCAAGTACAGGAGCCTTTGTAGTAAACGGGTAGTTGGCTATTTTTGATTTAGCTTTTGATATACGCGAAATCAGGCTCGATTTTCCCGCGTTCGGATAGCCGATTATACCCACGTCAGCTATTAATTTCAGTTCCAGGGTTATTTCTTTTTCTTCGCCAGGATCTCCGTGTGTAGCCTGCCTGAACTTGGAATTACCGTGGCCGCCGGCCCCGCCTTTTATGAGAATCACCGACTGGCCGCTTTCTTTCAAATCGCAATACGTGATGTCCTCGTATTGATCTTTTATAATGGTACCCAAAGGAAGCCTTATAATGCAGTCAGCCGCGTTCGCCCCTTTTCTGTTATTGCTTGAGCCGTTTGAACCCTTGTCCGCCCTGAAATGCCTGCGGAAATGAAAATCCAGGAGGGTCTGGACGTTCTTGTCGGCTATCAGGACTATGTCTCCGCCCTTGCCGCCGTCCCCGCCGTCCTGCCTTCTTTTAAGGCCTTTTATTTTGCAAAAACTATTGGACCCGTCTCCGCCGTCTCCGGCCTTTACAAAAATACTTGCGCGGTCTATAAACATCTAAATGAGCACATAACTTACGCGACTGAAAGAAACGTAAGTTATAACTGCGAATTTATCCTGAGGATGCGACAAATAGGAACATCTGAAGGATCTCTTTAAAAATATCATTACACTATATTAACTTTTCTATATCCGAATTTGACGGTTCCGGCCTTGAGGGCAAACAGGGTATTATCCTTACCCATGCCCACTCCGATGCCGGGAAAAAACTTAGTGCCATTCTGCCTGATAATAATACTTCCGGCAGTCACGGCCTCGCCTCCGTAACATTTTATGCCGCGCCTCTGACCGTTTGAATCTTTTCCGTTTTTACAGCTTCCTTGCGCTTTAGTATGCGCCATAATATCCTCCCGATTAAACTACTATTTCCTTTACTTTTAACATTACATAATTCTGCCTGTGGCCTATTTTTTTCTTGGAACTCGCGTGCCTGCGCCTGTACTTAAAAGAGATTACCTTTTTGTCGCGTTTTTCCCCTAAAACATCGCAAACCACGTGAGCGCCTTTTATGTAAGGGGCCCCTACGGTAGCGTCCTTTTTGTCCGAGATAAAAAGCACTTTGTTCAGTTTTACCTCTTTTGCCTTTCCCAGATCAAGTTTTTCAATCTCGATTGTGTCGTTTTTTGTCACCTTGTACTGCTTTGAGCCTGTTTCAACTATCGCGTACATTTTATACCTCCCAGTATAATGTTAGCGGATAAGTTGACAAACTGACATTGTCAAAGTGTCAACTTACATGATTATTAAAAGTATTTATTATATACAAAAATCTCCTATTTTTCAATGCGAAAATTCTCTATATGCATCTCTGGTTCGGCTATGATGACTATCCTTGTCTTATACATGGATTCAAGCTTGGCTATGGCAGGCCTATCTTCATTCAGCATGTAATTGGCGACCTCGGGGTGCACGTATGAGCGCACCTCTTTCAACCTTGTTTTTTCTATTTGTTTTTTTATAGCCTTTAAAACCTCTATCGCCATCGTGGTAGCTGATTTAACAGATCCCCTGCCCTGGCAATAAGGACAATCCTTGTAAGAGACTTTTTTGACGCCCCTTCTTATCCTCTGCCTCGTTATCTGCACTATACCAAACTCGGACATCTTCAGCACGTTTATCTTTGCCCTGTCTTTTTTGAATAAATTTACAAGTAAATCAAATATCTCGCGGTTGTGTTTCTCTCTTGTCATGTCTATAAAATCTATTATCACTATACCGCCTATATCCCTCAACCGTATCTGCTTCGCGATTTCCGTAGCTGCCTCGCTGTTGACCTTGAAAGCCGTCTCCTCCATGTACTTCTTGTTAAAGCTTCCGCTGTTCACGTCTATGGCAATAAGGCCCTCTGTTTCCTCAATAAATACATAACCGCCGCATTTAAGCGCTATCTTTTTATTGTAAAGCTTTTCCACTTCTTTCTCTATGCCGCGCGAATCAAATAGAGGCGTCTTCTCCTGGTAAAGCAATAGCTTTCTTTTCATGCTGGGCATTATATTATTCGCAAAATGCCTGAGTTTTTTATATTCTTCCCTGTCATCAACCAGCACCCTGGCCACGTCCTCAGTAAATATATCCCTGAGGATCCTGAAGGTTAAAGAATACTCCTCGTTGACAAGGTTCGGCGCTTTTATCCTGGTCGAACGATTTTTTATGTTACGCCACAATGCCGCCAGATATCTTATCTCGCGCTTAAAATCAGCCTCGCTTTTTCCGACGCCCGCTGTCCGCACGATAAACCCCATGTTCAGGCCAGGCATTATCTTTTTAAGAATCTGGCGCAGCCGTTCTCTTTCATTGCGGTCAGTTACCCTTTTGGAAATACCCATGTGATGGTCAAAAGGCATCAATACCACAAATCTACCCGGTATCCCGACGTGCGTAGTGAGACGCGGACCTTTATTGCCTATGGGCTCCTTGACTACCTGGACCAGTACCTCCTGGCCTTTTTTTACAAGCTTATCTATATCCGAAGGCTTCGGCCTTGGTACGTGCCTCGGGTGCTGTCCCGCTGTTTCCAGCAGGTCAAATTCCTGTATCGGCGCCATCATGTCTGTAACGTATAAAAATCCGTTCCTGCCGAACCCTATATCAACGAACGCGGCGCCTATGCCTGACATGACAGAATTCACTGTACCCTTGTAGATATTCCCCACAAGGCTGACGTCTGAAGGCCTTTCTATATAATATTCCTCGAGAGAGCCGCCTTCAACCACGCCGACCCTTTTTTCCTGCGGCTCCACGTTTATTAAAATCTCTTTTTGCACGATATTATTTTCACTCCCTCCGGTAATTTTTCATTCATCCTTTTTTTAAATTCTTCCTGGTCTATCCAGCCGTCTATGGCGAATACCGCGTTTTCGCCTTCGCTTTCAACGCCCAGCTTCAGGGCATTTGAAAAGCCTATCTTGTAATGCGGGGTAAAGCCCTGGCTAAGGGTTACATTAACCCCTGATCTCCTCACAGCTCTCTGGAAAAGCCTCACTATATCCAGGTGGGAAATATATTTCAGGCCGCCTTTTTTACAAAACATTGTTTCTAATTTCATTTGGACGGGGCGTCTGCGGCAATTGTCCCGGGCTTAACAAGGTTAACTGTTACAAAAAATAAAAGGTCTGTTTTCTCTTTTGTCTTCTCTGTCTTCCTGAAAGGAATCCCTATGATAGGCAGGTCTCCCAAAAAAGGAACCTTGGTAACTTTATCCACGTCTTTTTCGCTGATAAGGCCGCCTATGGCTATTGTCTGGCCGTCTCTCAGTATCAACTGCGTATCAGCCCTCCTCACGGAAAAAACAGGCGTCTGGATCTGCGCTGTAAGCTGGTCATACCTTAAAAGCGAACTTAATTCAGGCTTCAGATTGAGAGTTATATAACCTTCTGAATTTATATGAGGCGTAACTTTCAATAAAATCCCGAGTTCTTTTTCTATATAACCTATTATCTCCATGCTTCCGGTGTTCGCGTTTCTCTCATACTTCGGTATGTTTAATGTCTGGCCTACGGTAATAAGCGCCTCCTGATTATTTAAAACCACTATCTTGGGATTGGATATTATCTTGGTATCGCCTCTTGAAGATAATACTTCCAGCACTGCCTGAAACTGCGAGAAATCCAGGGTCCCGAATGTAAAATTGCTGACGCTCGCGTATGGAAAACTCGGCGTGCCTGCGGAAGATGTAGGAAAATCTGCTACTCCTACAGTTTGAATTGGTGTGCCGCTCGAAGTATAGTCAACCTGGGTTTCCGCTGGTTTTGGTATAGGCACATATTCATAGCCTGTACTCGCTGTAAGATCGTTTTTAAACGGCGCTGTCACAGGGATCTTTGCGCCGGTCGCGACAATCTTTGTCTGCCATTCAATGCCGAATTTATCCGCATTGCCAAGCGTGGTCTCTATTATCTTTGTCTCTATCATAACCTGCCTTGTCTGCATGTCCAATTTTTCAACAACCCCTCTTATTTTATAGATATTCGTAGCAATGTCAGTGACAATTAGCATGTTAGTCCTCTCGTCAAATTTTACCTTGCCTCTATTACTGAGCATCTCTTTTATTGACTCAGGGACATCTTTTGCTTTCGCGTAATTGAGAGAAAAAATCTCCGTGATAAGCTCTTCGTTCTCAAGATTGGCTGTGGTGGTCACGCGTATGATATTCCCTTCTCTTTCATACGTATAACCGTATGTCCTCAATACAACTTCCAGGGCCTTTTCCCACGGCACGTCACTAAGCCGTATGGTTATAAGGCCTGTAACGTCCTTGCCGGCTACTATGTTCATGCCGCTTTTGTAAGAAAGTATCCTCAGGACATTATTTATATCCGCGTCTTTAAAATCCATCGTTATATTCCCCGGGGCGGTCTCAATGGCCGCAGAACTATCCTTTACCCCAGCCTCATCCTGGCCGAAAGAACCGCACGCAAAAGCAAGAAATAAAATAATAAAAGCTGTCCATATTTTCATATAAATCCTCCTTTTTATTCTTTATTAAGCTCTATCTTTACGCTTTCTCCGTTAACACCAAAAATAACATTGTCTTTCTCTATCTTCAATATCTTCACGGAGCCAAGAGAATCCCCCTCTTTCGCTATTTCTCCGTTTATAATCGCTATAGATCCCTTCACATCATCCCACACAATGCCCTCCAGACGTATATCTTCTATAGCGCTTGCCTCGTAGGCGTCAGACGCGTATCCGCCGGTTTCTGAAATAAGCGGGATAAACGGATCTCTCCTGGACTTCGCGTTATACTTAAACCCCTCTTCCGCAAATGCACAATTGCTGATTATTGCGGTAAGTTGACAAACTGACATTGTCAGAATGTAAACTTGTTTTAGTTTATTGAAGGACATAGGTGATTATCCTCATTTTTATATCGTGACGGCGCGGGTCTTTATCAATCCCGGCAATGTCTACATCAGTAACTTTTATAAATCTGTCCATGCCCTCTACTTTATTCACGAAAGCCCCGAGCTGATGATAGCCTGCCCTGGCTTCTATGAGAATCGGAAAATCAGTATAAGCGTTATTTGTAACTTTTTGTTTGGACGCCGCAACCGGCGTTTCCAGCGGCTTTATCTTGAGCATCTTCACTTCCGAAGATTCCGCGACTTTTGAAAAATCCTCAAGAAGGCTTGAAATCTGGTCCTGGCCGGGCAGTCTTTTTTCAAGATATTCCGCCTGTTTTGCATAATTTTCATGCTGTCTTTTTATCCCCGCCTCATTGGCAATCATTATTTCTTCATTCTTAACCCTTTCTCTAGTAACGCGGAATTCCTTATTATTCGCCATAAAACCTGAAAACTGCGGCTTTAAAAGAAGGTTGTAATAAAGCGCGAGCCCGGCTATGCCGAATATCGCGATCAGTACGTATATCTTTTGTTTTTCTTTGGGGTCTGCCATCTTATTGGAAATAAAGGGATATTTTAAAATCCACCACGTCCCTTTCTTCTTTATTTTTTCTCTGCACGGATTCCAGTTTTATGTTCTTAAAATCCCTGAAAAACTGCCGGTCGTCCTTTACGTTTTTCATGAACTTTCCCACGAATGCCATCGCCTCTTCGCTTTTCGAAATCACACTGCCCTCTATTATCAGCCTGTTTTCGGAATCGGTATAAACATGAGTAAACCATATGCCCGGCAGGACCAGGTCTGAAAGCTGATTTAATTTCTCAGCCCATAGAAATTTTCTATTTGTGATCTGGTCCAATACGATCATTTTAGCCTTCAGGACGTTTATCTCTTTATTCACGGCATCTACCCTGGAAAGCCTGTCGGAAAAATTCTTTTCCTTTGCCAGCAGGCTGTTTATCTGAGACTTCATGATAAAGGAGCCTAAAGACAGCGTTATGACGATTAATATTAAAATTCCAACGGCTCCTCCGATCGCAAGAAACTTTAGTTTCTCGGCATCTATGTTCAGGTTAAAAGCCGGCTCTGATCTTTTCTTTCTTAACTCTTCAGGTAATAAATTTATTTCAATCATGATTATTCTTTCCGTTCGGCGATCGGAACAACCAGTCCCGATCGCCGAACGGGATTTTAGGTGTTATTTCCTTAAGGCCAGGCCCATTGCCACTGCAAACTGGCCCGGAGAGCTTTTAAACTCTTTACAGCCAGATGCTTCAGAAATATTTATCCCTTCAAACGGATTCCATAAAACAGCCTCTATCCCCAGGTTTTCTTTTAAAAAATCCCGCATATTAAAAAGATATGAAGCGCCGCCGCTTATATAAAGCCTTTCTACGCTTTTGTCAAACTGTGTCTCAAAATAATCGAATGACATGCGGATCTCCGATATAAATTTTTCAAGCGCGGGCATTATAGCTCCGGCGGCTTCTGTTTTTCTATCTCCGGGATCGCGCTTTAACGCCTCTGCTTCATCCGGCCTTAACGCCAGCTGTTCTTTAATCCTGCTGGTAAGATCTGTTCCTCCCCACAGTATGTCCCTTGTAAAATAAGGGCAGCCCTTGCTGACTATATTCATGTTCGAAAACCTGGCCCCGATATTTATCATGGCATAAACGCTCTCCTTCTCATTTT
>Ga0315293_10000527_pt1 | contig 35714 bp, 33 predicted proteins | sample YL17G13_20_MG_FD_203071 | JGI IMG/M metagenome (GOLD analysis project Ga0315293, IMG submission 203071) | Sediment microbial communities from Yellowstone Lake, YNP, Wyoming, USA - YL17G13_20 | ecosystem: Environmental > Aquatic > Freshwater > Lake > Sediment | place: USA: Wyoming | collected... | reverse complement strand
TTGAACCCCCGTTTGCTGATTGAGAGCCAGCCGAACTAACCACTGTTCGATTGCGCCACAATTATAATTAATTTATCATTATAGTTATAATGGCTGCCCAAACAAGGCAGTATATAGAACTTTTCAACTAATACTTGATATGTCAAATTATGCTAAAAAACCATAAATATTTTTTATTAAAGAATTTGCTTTAATAGTGTATCATAAGTTCGTATGGCACTCAAGTCCTATCAAAAAATATAATTCAGTAATTCTCACTATTTTTTGGAGTATTTTTTTGTTTATTAATATTATATTAATCCCAGTAATTTTTATACTTATCTTTAGGTTCGAATACTACCCGGCTCCCCCAGACTGTAACATAGATAGAACTTTCATATATAAATTTTACTTTCAAACAGTAGTTAAAAAATCTTCCATTCCTAAGAAAACATATAGAAATCCTATTTATTTGGCCAAAGAATATAAGAAAATGCTTGATTCAGGTGAAGCAAAAACTCAAGCAGAACCGGCCAGAATAAAAGGCATCTCAAGAGCAAGGGTTACACAGATTATAAATCTATTAAGGCTTGATAAAAGCATTATAGATAATCTTGAGCAAATTGGGGATCCGATGGATAGAAAAGTAATATCAGAAAGGAAACTAAGAAAAATCATTCATCAAAGTAAATGCCCTAGTACTAATTTCAAGCAACGTTAAAAGCTCGGCTTTTTCTTTGAGAAAGCAAGATGAATATGTTCTATTTTTTTGTTGAATGATTTAGTCTCTGTTATCCATAGACAGTCATGGAGGAAAACAATATTCCTCTGGTCATATGTTCTTATTTTGGCATAGAGAAAGTGATTTTACTATCCTGATTATTTCAGATTATTCTATTGTTGGGTGCCATTTTTCAAATATAGACCCCGTTAGACTCTCACAGTTCATACTATCGTAAGAATTGCTTAATTTCTATTAGTTCTGTTTCTGATAAAGGCTTTTTGTGTAATTCGTTTACTTGCCATAAACCACTATTACGAATTTTGAGGTTTGGCGATGACAATCCTAACCAGCTGGACGATGGATAGCACTCAGCACACTGACTCACCGTAGAGATTATTTTTGATTCAAACGATAAGCGCTTTTCCTTTTGTTGAACAGCAAATACGACAAAAGAAAAACTCTTTTGAATGTACCGACTTACTTCCTGTTCAATTCTCTTCAGTTTACCTAAATCAACTAATGATCCGTAGATTTCTTTATTTTTTCGAGTGGTTAAATCCCAATTCCACTGTTCAAGAAATGGATCTTTATTTTGGTTTAGTAATGCTCTCCCAATGTTTTTCCTAAAAATACTTCGATCTTTATTCTCTATTTCGAAATGCTGCTTTAGTCTTGAGCAGAGTTGATTTTTACCAGTATGTGTGCCTATTCGTACAATTCTATCTACACCGTGAGCTTGTTCACCTCGTTCAAATAAGATATAAATACCATTGGAAGGTATTTGGCTTACTTCAAAAGGAAAATAGAAGCGCTTAAGCTTAAAAAAGACGAAATGTAGTTCCTCGCACATATTATCCATCTTCAACCTCTCGTTTGAGGAATTGTATTTGTTTTCCGATAGGTAATCCGTGTAATGGGATCTCAAATGATGCTATGTAGGGAAGTAAAAATTGACGATATCTTGTACCAGCTAAAATAATAAAATGATCTTTCTGTAAATCAAAATCAATTGCAAGTTGATCGATAATTTTTAGGGACCAAGCTTTTCTTCGTACGGCTGGCATTTTATTGAGAGTAATATTATATGATTTTATTTCGTCTCTTAGGGTGATTAATCCATATTTTGCTGAAAGAATAAAGATTGCATCTGGTTTGAGTTTGTGTGCATACTTTAAACTTAACCGAAAAAGTGGACTAATATATATTTCTTCAGCTACTGATTTGAATAAGCGTTTTTTTCTAGCACAACCAATTAACACTATTAATTTTCCCATTTCTAACCTTCCTTCTCTTCGAAAGCACACTGCACAATAGTTCAACAAGGAGATCATTCAGCATAATACGGTCATTTCTAATTGTGGGAATAAATCCGTGCTTGTGATAATTTCGTTAGTCCTGAATAGCTTGATACTGCAGATGAAATTACCCATATTCGCTGGTAATTGCAATAAACAAGACAAATGCTCCATTAGTTTTCCGAGCCTTCTTCTTTTTTCAAAATGGGAGAAATGTCCCCTCTTTCGATTTTCTCCAGTCTATCCTGCAGGTCACACTCGTTATATTCGTTTATATGAATAATGCGACATATTTCTTTAGTAATTTGTTGAACGGATTTTTCGCGTGTGTCGAGTTCTATAATACCCTCAGCATCTTTATCATAGATGACGCGTAATAGTGCTTGACGATAAGCAAGTTGCTCTGCAGTGACATCCTTCTGTAGTTTCATCGCTCGAATAGCCATTACTTTTGGCTCTCCTAATAGTAATATAATTTCACCTTTTGCAAGCTTAGTTTTCGACTTTTGTGGTGTTATAATTTTTCTTGTGAACGCAGCTTTCTTGCGCCATTGATTTTCCAGTGTAAATGCGAAGGCATCCAAAGCACATCTGTCGATAATATCTATTCCGGGTCTTTTCGCTTGATAGAGAATGAAATTCTTCCTTCTCCATTGTTGTGCTACCCATTCATCTATCCGCCGAATAATAGAATCTTCCTGAACATTTTCTGGATCTTTGTGCATTTCAGCCTCTCTTTTCTCTAGCCACTCATCATGGGTGCGGAGGCTACGAAAATTAGATACTAATGTAGTTTTACCAGCACAAACAGATCCAGTTAAGAAAAAACGATAGGTAGTCGGCACATCAACTTCATCTGCTATAAGTTCCACCTCGTCATCGCTTGTGCTTAACAATTGGCCTAAAGTCGAAATACCTTTCCGGTTTAAGAAAAGGGTCACTAGATTATAAACTTCAAAATTAGCATCACGTATAGCTCTCTTTTGCTCTGAATCAATTATCTCGTTATCATGTAAAAAATGGATGTAGTAATGTACATGTCCTGGACGAAGAATAGCATTTTTTCTCAACAAATATTTGAGTGTGGAATCCTCTAGAGACATTCCAATAAATAAGCAAGTGTTCTGAGAGAAGTGATATGAGAGTGTATTGTAGTGACCTAATACACTATCAATTAACTGATCACCGAAGGCACCCTCTAGAAATATGAGATCGTCGCTTGGTTTTTCACTGAATCCGCGGGGCAAATACCCGTTAGGGTGATAGATTACGGCGTTTTGTGGGTACAATTGCACATCAATACTCCATACGGTTCGAAATCCTCTAGTCACCTCTCTCTCTTTTGGCAAACGACTGTCGCTGAGTAGGGTTTCTAACGTATCATCGAAGTTATAGTTGATTGTTAACTTGGTCTCCTTAATTATGTTTAAGTAATCTTTGAGATAAGGATCAAGTTTCTTTAACTCAAGAATATTTTCTGGTACATCTTTGTAAAGAGCATCATGAATAACCCTATGCCAGCCAGATTGTATATAGGAGTTGAGTTTGTTGTATTCGTCAAATCCATTTGGAATTGAGTTCATAACTTGGGATTTGTAGTTTTGAAAAAGAAGCTGTGATATGGAAGTCTTTGTTCCAATCTCTTGAATTAATTTACTTCCAGATACTATCTTGTCCTCTGCGATTCGCTTAACCAGTTCCCACCAAGAAGGGAAACCGAAATCTCTGCTTATGCCTGCTCCGAATACCAAACCGAAACGTTGCGAATTTTTCTGTTCACGCATGTGCATTATAGCTCGGCTATATTGACGCATAATCTCACATTTTCTGGTTACCATACTCCCTATCCTCCTGCAGTCAATTTCTTACTTTGTTTCACAATTGTGTAAGAGCTGGCTTACGTCAGCGTTGAGGTGCGCGGTCTTCCGCGTCACCTCTGATGCTTTGTTGGTCTTGATGCTTCAATACACATAGCCTGCTAATGACACCTATATATCTCCAAATGATATTGAGCCATCAGTACTGTAACTCAATCTGTACCTACCGCGAGTACTGTTTAAGTAACTCCTACTCGTCACAGAGGAACTGATCTCCTTTAAACCAGGCTACGGGATGAAACCAACGAAAAAGACTTCCATTAGAGAAACTTACTCTTCGTGTCGGCTACTATAGATTCAATTCTCAGGGATCATAGCTTAACGGTGTGCACCTTCTCGCAGAGACCGCACAATTATTGGGCTGAGATCTTGGTCCTCTTTCATCGCTGTAGTGATCAATTCCTCCTGCTTTTAATACTGTTCAAGCTTATCGAAGGGCAGTCCATCTGACCCACGAACTGATCGACTAACCTAGATCGTTCCGGTCTCAATTGACCTGTCCATGCGACAAGCTCTTCCTGATATCAGGATAGCATATTTCATTCAATTGTCTATATGTTTATTGTTCGAGATCTCCACATCTGACATTTCTAATCCTAAAAATCAAACCATTATTTTCAATGCTTTTCAAAATGTTTTATAAAAACAAAAAAGACAAAATAAGAAAATAATAATATTTTCCATCTTACTCTGTCTATTTACCTGAAAGATTCTTCCTAAAAATTAGCAAATTATTTCTTTAATAAACTCTGTAAGGTTATTCCTAAATTTTAGAAATTGCCTCATCGGTGCCTTTTTAAAAGCTCTCCAGAGTTCTTTCCGGCAACAGTTAATTTGCCTGAAAGTTTAATAACTTCGTCATATTACCTCTTCGGCTCTTTTTCTTTTATGATGGAAAGAAAAAGTCTCTCCTGTTACCTTCATACAGAATAAAATATTAAGTTTTTTTTGTGATTATAGAAAAATATTAATTGGATGGTTTGTATAGTTATGATATATTGCTTAGTGGGTCTCTTGGAATAGAGAAAGAATGCTGCTCTTAAGTTAAATCTTAGATAATATAGCTTTTTATATTAGTATAATGATATTATAGGTATTCTACTTAGATAAAAATAGGCTTATTCAATTTCTTTTAGTCACTATTTTATATATACTATACAACTTATTAAAAATCCTTCTTTTTTTGTAAAATAATTTGAAAAAATAAAAAAGCCCTTCAGCAAAAGGCCAAAGGGCTGGAAATGTCAGGCTCCCCCAACAGAACGATTTTAGAACTTTTTGCATGAGTGAGGAAACTGAAAAGGTTTATGAAAAGTTAGAAGAAGTAATAAGCATTTATTAAGAATTAAAATATATAGTTACTACTTAGTATCTCTTCTTAATTAACTTGCATTATAATTCTTAAGAGATAAAGCATATGCTAAATGACTGCTGTTGTAGTTTGCCTGGTTCCACCTTTAAGGTTTATAATAGTTATTCTTTGCAAATTTTATATCACTATTTAAAAACAATTTCTTCAATCAATGATGGGGATTGTAGTACATCTACAACCAGGATGAAAAGGAGGTAAGCTATTAATATCATTAGTGTTAAATATTTTTTTATTTTGTGGGGCACAAATAGGGCAAGGGTCTCCTTCTACGCCCAATATTTCAACTTTTTTGATGATACTCGATTGTTTATATCCTTCAATATTTCTAAGCTTATAAGATGAGAACTCTAAAGTGTGAGTTAATAATTCGATTTTTGCAATATTCCAATCAACATAATTTCTTGCTCTTAGGGGTAAACAGAATCCTATTCTTGCAGAATCTCTTTGTGCTTCGCTTGGCAATAAGCTTCTTAGCTCTTTCTCAGTTATGTTTTGGCTTATCCTTTCAACGATATCCACTTTCTTTCCCGTTTTTGGTAAGCTGTATTCTTCACAAAGTTCCTTTAAATCGTCAACCTTTAATATAGCAAGTTTTTCGTATATTTCTAATGGGTATTTTGCCAGATTGAATGCTTTCAACTCTTCAATTACCTTCAGGGTTTCATTTTTCATCATACCTACTTCACGACCCATATCTTCTATTGCTCTGGTAACTTGATTAGCTTTATTGACAGCATTATTTCCAACCAAAAGACGACGGGCATCAAGAGATAAATGTGCAAAAGTATCTAAAGTTTGCACTGCTTCAGGTATTTCTTCTAGAGGACGAAATTGTACTGATGCCCACATATAGGGAAAGTAATCAAGTTCCGTAAATTTCTGATGCCATTTATCGAATTCTGCCCACTCCCATCTTCCACCAAGTAATAATGCAATAACTTCTCTTTTAAGACTCCGAAAATCGGATAGATAATTTTCTAGAATAAAAACTATCATTTCTTTTTGATCTTTTGTTAGTCTTGATATAGGAAGTTTAGGTGTAAGCGAATGGTTTGTATCTTTGCTTGCCGTAATTTCGCTCCAAGGATCAATCACTTTATCATCTTCTTTATTTTTCTTTTTTATGTAAGGATTATCCTCAGAATAATCCTGTTTAATAAGAGGTATATTACAATTGCTACAAAATTTACTTCTTTCTTCATTTTCAAAATCACATAGAGGACATTTAATTTTCATACTAAAAATCTCCCTTTATTTTAATAAAGTTTTTCTGATTCTCAGTAGTATTTTTTAATTGTTATATATCTCTAATCCTTCCGGATTTAATTTAAGCTTTTATTATTTCTTTCTTCTTTTCTTTTAAAGCAACTGAACCATTTTGTTTATATTCTGATTAAAATATTTATAAATTATCAAGAATAAAGATTTACCTTCATTCCTACATTCTTAACGTTGATATTATTATTGATTATAAAATCCCTCATAAAAAGTTTGAAAAATTAACTGAATTATTAATCTGGTCACCTTTTCTATTTATTTAATTTAAAGGAAAAATTAATTATCTTATAAATGGTATCTGTCTCTATTTATTCTAAAGAGTAAGTTCTCCACAGGGGCAGAAAATATGTTCATGACTATCCATTTTTTCATACCTTATGAATTTATGGCATTTGTTACACTCTATTTTACTCTCTATATTCTTCCATTCTTGAACAATATTTTTAATCTCTGGAGAACTGTAATTTGTTTCAGATTCTTTCCAATGATCACAGAAATTCCTGAATCCTATATTGCTTTCAAAAACAGATATCATTTTTGTAATTGGATGGTCTGACTCTAGCTTCTTCTTTATTCTCGCTCTAAATGCTTGAACAAGTTCGGAAAGAGTAAATTCATTTCTCCTATTATATCTAACAGATGCTTCTAAATTTTCACACAATTCTTGAAGTACCCATTCTAAATATCTACCAAATGCCCATCCAGCCTCGGTAGGTTTATCTTGTATAATAAATTCGTCTATTTGCTCGTAACTATTCTTCCCTGTTTCTATTCTAGGCCCTATATTATAATCCCAACCAAAAAAGCGTTTTCTTATCCATTGAGGGAAACTTCTCTGAAGACGATCTAACCAAATTGAATCATGAGTAAAAAGTAGAATCTGGTAATCTGAAAAATATTTAGATAATATATCAATGACCTTCGGTCTTTTGTAAGTATCAAAACTATTAATGACATCATCTAGAATTATGAATTTGAAATTATGATTGAAGTGTTTGGCAGAAGCAAAAAATATCGAGAGACCAAAACTATTTAATTGTGACTCGCTTAAGTATTTATAAGCCGGACTAATAACATTACCACCGAATATAATTTCGAGTTCAACTGCTTTATCTTTTTCAGAATATAATTTTATTTTAGGGTCATCGAGAACCTTACTGTCTTGCTCTAAAATTTTAAAATATGCTGCTACATCATAAGAAATAGCATCAAAAGATATCTGCACACTTTTCTTAGTTTCTTCAATGTAATCATTTTTTACCTCTTCATAGGTAACCATTATTTCTTTAAGTTTCTCAATCTTTTTATTCAATCTTTTCCATTTTAAGAAACTCGCCTGTAATTTAGTTACTTGCTGAAAATCGTCAATTAATGCTTTTCGAGATTCGTCTTTTTCAAGACGTCCAACTCGAACTGAAATCTCTTCCTTAATTTTAATTTCTGAATCTAATAAGAATTTAATTTTTTTTGTATCTAATTTTGTAAGAAAATTAAATTTTTTGTCTATATTTTCTATTCCTTTCTCCAACATATTCTTACATTCTTTCAATGGCAAATATAGATTTTTCAGGTTTTCCTTTAGTTGTATAAGTAGTGGCTCGAGTTCTATTCCTTCTAAATATGGACTTACATAATCAAATTTCCGGATTATACCATCAATTGATAAAGAGAGTTCTTTTCTTCTCTTTTCAAGCTCTTCTCTCCTCTTGTTCAGTTCATTTAAATGTAAATGATCTTTTTTGGTTTTGATGTGTTCAATTAAATTCCCTTCATATGGTTGATCACAAAGAGGGCATCTATTATATATTTTAAGAGACTCAATAGCCCCTATACCTTTTTCGTACAATTCTAAAAGAATTAGTTTTGATATTTCCTCTTCATCTTGCTTAAACTCTGTAAACTTTTCTTGAAATTTTGAAATATTTGAATGTATATCTTCCATAGGATAAAGTTGACTAATAATTCGTTGAATATCTTTCCATAGCTGAAGTTTTTTGCTTTTTTCGTCCTTTTCTACATATTCTCTTAATTTTTCAAGTCTTTTTTGTACTTCAGTTATTTCTTTAACATATGGAATAGTTTGCCGCTTAAAGACAATATTTAAAGTATTTATAAAACTCGGTATATCTTTGGGTTCTTCATCTGCGACATCATAATATTCTTTAATAGAACTATCTCTATCTCTTCCTAAATTGTTTAACTCTTCTTCTATGCGTTTTACACCTGACTGTAATTGATTCTGAATGTCAATAGCATTTCCAAAACCCATCTGACGTGATAAAATTTCGTATTTCTCTGCTTTTCTTTTGTAGACAAAGTCCGTAAGATCACGATATCTTAAATAGCATGGATAGAGAATTATTTCTTTCAACTTTGATAAATTTCCTTCAATTTTTGGCATAGTTATTCGACTTGAATTAAATTCTGCCCTAATTTTTCCAATTTCTTTATTCGTAAATTCAATTTCTACCCAGGTTTGACCATCTTTTGCTTCTTTATGAGGAAAAGCACGTTCTCCTGCACCTTCTCGGGCAAGATGTTCTATTTTACCAGAATATAACCACTCCCACGCATCAACAATAGAACTTTTACCACTGCCATTAGTTCCATAAATCATAACCGACTGAATTAATTTTTCCTTATGAAAATCGATTTCTAAAGGAGGTGTATTTATTCCTCGAAATCCTGCAATAGTGATTTTCTGAATTTCTCCCATATCAATCATCACCAATACTTTTTTCTATTTGTTCAGATAACCAATAAATAAATTTGTCAACATTAAAACCTTCTTCAGAAATACATTCCCTTATTTCAACAATTACATCTTTTTTATATTTTCCTGATTTAACTGCTTCTTCAAACCATACGATAGGATTTCTCATTTAATCACCTCTAATATTTTAAAGTTGCTATTTCAATTAATGTTCCCAATATAAAAATAAATCAAAAATTTTGGTTTAAACACTTGATATATTATATTTTATAAAACATATTAAAATTATCATAAAAGCATACTAAATAATTGATATTTTGTTTATAAAAAGTTATAGTAAGTTACTAAACTATTTAGCTGGTACACTTATAGCTTCATATTTCCTCGAGCTTAATCCCACTTCTTCCACTATAAAGTAATCTTCAATTTCACTCTTCTATATATTTTGGTGAACTTATTAATTATTTTCTTAGAGATAAACCGTGAACTTTAATGAAGTTAACTGAGTCATTTGCTATATCTATTTTTAAAGAATCGTAGATTTCTCCTTTTGAACTAAAGTAAAGGACTTGCCATCCTAATTTAGTAATATTCTTCAAAATATCAATCTGTCTTTTTATTCTATCAGGATCAGCTTTCACAAATGGATCATCCATAATAAAGAATCCTTTATTGCCTTTTAGGAGTTTTTCTCCGAGCGCAAGACGAATAGAAAAATATAACTGGTCAAAAGTACCACCAGATAATTTTTCTGCTCCCAGTACCCCACCATCCATATATTTAACTTCAATTTCTCCCGTTTCTTGTCTAAAGGTAACTTCAGTATATAAACCATTTGTAATTTCATTAAAATACTTCGAAATAGAACTTTCTTTACCAAAAAGCTCGGAAATCTTTTCTTTTTCTTCTCCTTCTATTTCTTCAAAAATTTTTATAGCTTTTAATACGTTATCTTTATTGTTCTCATTCTTGTTTTTAAATCTTTGCAATATATCTTTGACTGCTTCTAAATCTATTGATGTCTTGCAATATAAATATTCTTCTTCTGCTCCTAAAATCTTATTTACTTTTCCCTGTACATCCTCCATTTCCTTTTGAAGAGATTCCATCTTATTATTTATATCTTTCATCCTCTTTTCAAATTCCTGTTTTTTTTCTTCCATTTTCGATACAGCGGCTTCGCTATATTTAATTTCCTTAGATTTTTCTTTATATTCCTCAAGAATACCAATATCTTTTTCCCACTGTGAAATACTTTTTTCTAATATCTCGCTATCTCCTCCAAAGTGACTTTTTAAAATACTTTTTTGCTCCTCTTTTAATCTTTCCAGTTCCTGTTTTGATTTGATTTTCTCGGTATATTTTTCCAAAGATTCTTCTCCTGACTTTAGCTTAATTTCATCTATCTTATCTCCGGCATCTTTAATCTTTTTATCTAGGTTGGCAATTGCTGTATTTTGCAATTCATTAATTTTATCTTCTAAATTTTCTTTCTTCCTTTTTATATCTTGTAACTCACTATTTTTCTTATTATATTCCTCATCGAACTTTTGAATATTTAATAAAATCTCCCCTATATCTTTTGCATCTAATCCGTACTTTGAAAGGATTAATTTAATTCTTTCAAACTCTTTGGCTAGCCAAGCATCGTCTTTAATTAATTGAAACTTAAATACCCCCGAAATTACCATTAAAATTAAAAAGAATACTGCTAAAATATAAAATGGCAATGATGTATTAAGAATAATTCCGAGTGTTGTATTAAAAATAACTCCGAGCAAAGATATCCCAAATAGAATTGCAGAAATTATACCTATTGAAGTAAAAAATTTATTTAATCTCTCTTTTTTGGTGAAATCTCCACTCTTAATTTCATAATTCTTCAATTCTGGTTTAGTTTCATTATCTATTTTTTTCTTCCTATCCTCGAAAACTTGGAAGTCTCTTTCTACCCCACTTAATTTTTCATTTGTTTCTTTAAATTCTTCTTTGTTGTGCTGAAGTGCGGTAAGGCGTCCTTCCTTTTCTTTACTATAATTTATAGCCTCTTTCTCACCGTCTCTCCATATTTGCATATCGTTCTCGTTATATATTTCCAAATGATTAAATTTTTCTAAAGTAGCGGTAAGTTTATCCAAAGATTCTTTCCCTGTTTCATATTTCTCTCTCTTCCTAGCATTTTCAAGATTTATTACTTCTTGATCAACCCCTTCTATCTCTTCCTTATACTTGACCAACTCTTCTTCAAGTAGGTCAAATTTTTCTTCTTTAATTTTCTCTTTTAAAATATTTATTTCTCCAAGTATTTCAGAAGCGCTATTTATTCTAGTTTTTATATGACCGGATTTCTCATTATCAGAAAAATCAGAATCACTTTCTGCCCGGGTTAATCTCCCCAGCTCCTGAAGTTTCTTTTTTATAGAAGATATTTCTTTGGTTCTTAAACCGGTAAGTTGATCTGTCACATTAGTATAAAATTCACTCTCTCGTGCAATAGATAAATCACTATTCCGTATAATAAAAATATTACAACATTCTGAGGCGGTCAGGCCTACTGTTTTTGTTAAATCTTTCTTCTGGGATAATTTTATTTCTTGACCCTTATCGTCTTCTATAATGACATAGCCCTCTGGTTTTTCATCTACTCGATTTATTTTCTGGAAATCTTTCATGTTCCTTCCCAGCAGCAATTTTACAAAGGCATCTATGGTCAGCGTTTTACCATCTTCATTTTTACCAAAAAAGAGGTTAAATTTATCTAATAAAATTTTTCCTGTATCTGATAAAGGACCATAATGTGTTATGGAAAATTCTTTTATTTTCATTATTTTACTTCCATCATCGACTTAATCGCTATTTCCTGTATCGATTTCTTTTTTTCTTCATCATACTCAGTTTCACTAAGTTTGCCTATGAATTTTTTAAATAAGTCATCTTCTAATATTGTTTGTATATCTTTAAACTCATATAGTGGTGGTTCAATGTATTTTTCATGGATAATTTCCTTTATTTGATTCACCATCTCAGATTCACTTATCTTGATCTCTTTACTATTAATATATCCTTTAATGATTAAAATAATCCTGGCTTCCGGCTGAATTTGATTTATAATTTCTTTTACTATCTCTAATGGTTTTTTATTTTCGTAGGGATCAAATTCTATCACCACTTCTTCAAAATATGGTGTATGAAGAAGGTGTTCCTCTGGTAGCTTTCCTACTTCAAAAATATTTACTTTTCTCTTCCCTTTTTCTCTTTTGGTTATCGAAATAGGCGAACCGGGATACACAAAGTATCCACCATTCTCTAATTTCCACATCTCAAATTTTGAATGAAAGTGGCCGGCAAGCACATAATCAATATTTAAATCTTTGAAATAAGAAAGTTTTGCTGGCATATATCTCTCTTCTCCCTCATCGCCAAAATCTCCCCTGGAAAAGAATGCGTCAAGCAACTCACCATGAAAAAGCAGAATATTTTTCTTATCAGGAGTTAATTTATTGGTAAGAGAGTGTAATTTAATCAGAATATTTTTCCCCTCTATAGTTTCAAAAGGCATTCCCCATATTCTTGTATCTTTAAATTCAAAAGGAGTGTTTAAATCATTTAAAATTGTAGCATCTTCGCCAAAAAACATACCACTCTTATAGGAGTTGCAATCGTGATTACCCGGAAGTAGAACAATTTTAAATCCATTTTTTGAGAATATATCTCGTATCTTCGGTCTTAGGTTCTCAGCATTAACGTCTTTATCAAAGAGATCTCCACTTATCACAAAAATTTCAACTTTCTCTTTCTTGCCAGTTTCAATTAACTTTTGAAGAGTTTTCCATCTATCATCTTCATATTCCCTTAAATGTAGGTCTGCAGTATGAAGTATTTTCATTTTATTTTTACCTCAGTTCCTCCTGAAAGCTTTTTAATCTTTTTTCGGAGATAATAAAATCTTCATTAATTAAATTACACAATTTATTATTTCCTTAATAAGCAAAATGTAAACATCTATATTCTTCTCTCTTTATTTGTTGCCATTATCAAAGTTTACTTGAATTAAGAGCATTTAATTTGAAAGATCCGAGATCTTTGCTTCAATCTCACCGATTTTTCTCCCTTGCAATGAATCGTCTATATTATCACTTCGAAGAAAGTATAACGCTTCTTGATATCTATCTAAGGCTTTTTTCTTTTCTCCTTTAAATTCTGCTTTACGAGCTTCTTCAAGATACTCATTTAGTTGTTTCTCGTGTGAAAAATGTCTAATACGAGCCTCTAGTTGATCCAGTTTCGCTTGGTCATTAAGTTCTTTTTTGCTTTCTTGTATTTTAAGTAGTGCTTTGTTAGCTTCATTAATACTCGTACGGGAAGTTATTGCAATCTCTGCCTTAGTTAAAGCTTTCTCGACTTCTGCTGTTACACTCTCTAATACAATTTGATCACGATTGGTAGTATATTCCGACAAAAATTGCGATGGAGAAGGACTAATCGTTGGTATCCCCTTATGTTCGTACTTAAGTAAAGCTTGTGCATGTTCCCTAAGAAGATCATAGCGTGATAACTGTGTACTCATATTTTTGGATTCATTTACCAATTTTATACAGTCATTAATAATTCGTACTCTTTGCTGAATGTCCATCATAACAATTGATTCACAGGATTTACAGAGACCATTTTCACTTACCGAAAGAAAAATACCTTTTCGTTCACACATTTTACACTGTGCCATTTCTTATTCCTCCTTATTAACGGTTTTTATTAATGGTTATCCATCTATTACACTCAGTGTTTAGGTCGAAGTAATTGTAATTAACCACTAATATCCGCAGTATTGCGGAAATATTTCTAAATTCATTCATTTTTAAAATTAAATATGGTATATAAAGAAATATTTTTTGAACAACTTCCTCTCCCTTTCTCATTTCATATTAGTTAAAATGATTATTTTATGGGAATTCTGATTTTTCTGGTTTTCGAATAAAATACTCTTCTTGTCTTGTATTTTTTTCAAAATTAATCAAAATACTGACGCATACTAATTTTCTATTGTTTAAATTATCCTTTTAAAAGATTTTCTCTTAGATTATCTATTTATTATATATAGTAATGCCTAACATCTTAGTCATCTAATTAATAAACTCTTTAGACTCTATAGGTTTTTCCGCTAAAAGTTACCGAATTATTGAGCTAGTACACCTTCCCTTGTATATTAATAGTCACTTATTAATTGTCTAAGAAAATGGGATGTGTCCCTTGTATATTAAACTTCATTATTCTTTAATATTTCCTGCTTTTAGATTCCATTTATAGACTGGCAACTTTTTGAATTGTTCAAGGGTCATATTCATAGATTTTAATATTCGATAAAATTCTTTTGATTTATATTTAGGCAAGTCCCAGCTTTTTTTTGTCCAGTCTGCATTCTCAGGTATTGCATCTATATTTAATACCATCTTACTTATTTCCTCCTTTTTTTTATTGACTGTTCTGTAATTTCTAATAATTTCATAATTAAGTTTCAATCCTTTTCATTTTCTTATCCCCCTTTAATTTTTATTATAATGATGACCTATTCCCCTCAATATATTCATAAATCTCTTTTGCTTTTTTGCCTCCTCTATAATACGTTTCAGTTTTTCCGGTCAAAGTATTTATTTTGGTTATCATAACAGTTTCATCGTCTAACCTGATCATCTCAACCTGATACTTTGGGATAGCCAAGTAAAATAAACCTACAACTACTATTATAAATAACCCTATTAATAATATATTTAAAATTTTATTCATCTTAAAAACCTCCGATTCTATCTATTTATTCCAGTATTTATTCCAAGCAGGTATGCCGTGATAAACGTTGCCCGGTCAAATTATTATTTTTTATTTTTCAAATATTCAAAATATTTTTTTCTATTTTCGCCAAAATATTTTTTATAATCCTCCGAATCTAATATATAACTTTTATCATTATTACAATAGTAACAAGATAATACGCAATTCTCTTTTGTATAACCATTAGAATTTATTTTTCGATCTATTTCAAAAATAGGACCTCGTCTGCCATAACCAGTTTTTCTGGTTTTTAATTTATTTTGATCAATTAACGAACAAATATCAAATATAGATGTATCGCAATAATAGCATTTGAAATTTTGAGATTTTATTGTGTTTTCAAACCATTTTACAAATTCATCTTTATTTGAAAAACCCTTTCTATGTTTTGTTGAATAAAGTTTTCCTATTCGTAATTTCTCATTCTTTAAAAACTCTTCTTTTTCTGCCAAATGTAACAGGTGACAGTTCTTTATCACACTTTAATCCTTCCTGAATTTATCCACTCTTTTATTATTTCTCTTCTCTTTTCTTCTAAGACTACCTCGAGCATTTTTGAGGTTTTACCTTTAATTCTTTCCTTATTAAAATTTTCCTTCCAAAAGTCAGGTAGTCTGTTTTCTATTTCTATTCTTATTTTTCCTATTATCGGGCTATCGTTCTATAATAACAATAATTCCAAGGGTGAACTTCATAACTTGCTAAGGTGTAGGTGTCTCCCCAAAATCCCATATAACAATCTACACAGGCTTCAATGCTGTCTAGAGCAGGAGTAGCTGAGGAAAAGAAATCCCACACTTCAATAAAACCATATTTACCCAGCGTAGAACCCCAATACCAATTGTAGTCTGTATCTTTATATTCAAAAACAGTTATGAGATGCCCGGTAGATTCATTAAGGAAAAATAGGGGTACAGAATATACCATGTAATCATGATAGTGTAGAACATAACAACTGAAAATACCAAAATCGGCACAATCTCCTTCTTTCTTAATATAAAATTCATAGGGAGTATACACGCCATCATGTTCTTTATCGTGGCAAGTTGCTAAAAAATTAAGTAATTCTAGAGGAGTGTTTAATTCATTCAATAAAGATATGAACTGAGAATCATATTCATCCATCCCGCCATTATCTGGAATAATTGGTGGTGTTGTTACCCAGCTGCAACCTACAAAAAATAAACAAAGAAACAGTACCGTTCCTAAAACGAATAATTTTTTCATAATTACCTTTATCGTATTATAATTTATTAAAGATCCCATAGGTTTTCCGCTAAAAGTTACCGAATTATTAACTTGGTACACCTTCCCTATCTATTTATTTAATTTAAAAGTAAAAATATTAATTGTCTAAGAAAATGGGATTTGAACCTATTATTTAAAATCCCAAGCAGGTCCTTCATAATTTTTATCGGGTACCATTACAACGTCAAAAATAAATACTTTTTTAATCTCTTTTGACTCCTCTCCTGACCAAACTTTAACCTCATTTAATTCTTTGCCTTTTGTAATTATTTCTATGCATTGTCTTGTATTTGGTAACAATTCATTAATTTTATATACAACTCGTGTACTGTTTTTGTTTCCACCTTGAATAATTCTTACATTTTCATCATTATTTACAACTTCGGTGGATATAATTGAAGTTTCATTTATTGGAAAACTAATATCTATTTTAATATCCCTATCTATTCCTTTTCCAGTATTTAAAGCAACAATATAAAATAATTTTGTATCTTCAGGATAATTCCATTTTTTTAAAATTATAGGAATTTCTGGTAGTTCAACATTATCAATGCCTTCAGGAAATTTCCTTGGCTTTATTGTTATTTTGGATCTTTTTGGCGCTTCCTTCCGTAATTCATTAATCCAATAAGAGTGCTCATATCCCGCAATATAAATATTTGTATTTGGATGCTTAACCCACAATTTTGCATAAATCTGAGGCCAAAATAAAGTTATAATTATAAGACCAAAACCAACTAATGCGATTTTCCATCCTTCTGTCACAATGAATAAGCCCTCCTTTTTTTTAAAATAGATAAAATAGAAATGAGAGAATAGAAATGTATAGCAATTCTAATTAGATGTACTTTTATTTTAAAAATCATTAGAAATTGTAAAAATTGATGAAATAGCTCCTTTTGCTGTAGCTTTGGATATTGTATATTTTTCACTTACTTCGTTTTCCAAATGAACAATATTCCTAAAATTACGAAGAGAATGAGATAATTGTGAAATTCCTTTTTTAAAAAGTCTATTATTTTCACATGTTATAATATATTCATCAAAATTGTTTTTGAGTGGTTTTATATTTTTAAATTTTAAATAATGACGTAATAATTCTTCTATCACACCACCAGCTAAAATTAGTGCTGGTTTAGAAAAATCTTTTTCCGCGAGTAAATAAGCATGCCCAATATCTCTAAATATTATTTTCCTTTTAAATGGGTCTTTTACAAAATTTATTTTACGACTAAAAGCATATTTACTAATATCATAATCATTTTTTATTTTATTCCATGCATCAGAAATTGAGAGTTTTATTTCTTTTTTAGGTATATTCGAACCATTATAAAATTCAATTAATTCCTTAACTTTCATTAAAAATTACACCTCCTAATGAATCAATTTTTAAATAAATACTGGTACATCCTTGTAGTTTAATTTCCCCTTTTACGAGTTCTTCCCCTAGATTGTCTATCTACAGTAATACCTAAAGCTTCAATCATCCGGTTAAGAAACTCCTCAGACCCCATAGGTTTTCCGCTAAAAGTTACCAAATTATCAACCTGGTATACCTTCCCTATCTATTTATTTAATTTAAAAGTAAAATATTAATTATCTAAGAAAATGGGATGTGTCCCTATTTATTCTAAATTTTCTCCTAAAGTTTTGCGGACAAAAGAAATCCCGACAAGTTGAAATTTCTTTTGTCCATTGTTAGGCGACACCCAAATAATTTCACTTTTTTCTACTTGGGTATTTTGTAGTCTGTAGGTGGTTTCTTCGGCGAACAAGGTGGTACAAAACCTTTTGCAGGCTCAATTGGTATTTTGAGTGGTGTTGGTATTTTGGGTGGCTTTTGTGGTACAAAACCTTCATCTATTTTCTTCTTTTTATTATCCGACATAATTTCCCTCCTTTATGGTAAAAAATTAGAGATACTAAAAATTGCCAGAAAGATTACCCCAATTATGAAAGTAGATATAGAAAGTATATTTAACCACCATGTACAAACAGATGCCTTATTTTTAAGATTAGCTTTTTTGTCATGGTCACTTTGATTGTTTAAATATTCTACTTCTAATATTTTTATTTGTTTTAAACAAGCAGACTGGCTTGTTAAAAATGAACTCAACGTGAAAAGCAGACTTATACAAAAACCAACCCAGGCACATATTAACAAGAAAACAGTTCCCGATTTAATATTAGGGGAAATTTGCCTAATGAAAGTCAATGAAAGCCCGAAAGCACCAGAAGCGAGAGCTAAAATAGTTTTATCAAATGACCGAGCACCTTCACTTATAGCGTCTACTAATAATTTTCTTTCCTCAAGATAAACCTTATACTTTAAATTGTCATTACTATCCGACTCTAATTTATTCATCATTAACTCACACCTCCCTTTTGGGACAGGATATCGCTTAATTCGGAGTACTTTGGATTTACTATTTTTAACTTAACTAAAAACTATGAACATTTATTTTTATTTTTAGTTTAAATTTTTCATATGGTTTTGCCAACATTTAATAAAAAGAGCGCCGAAATGGCGTAAGTTAGTAATTTAAAATATAAGTAAAATAATATTTTTAATTTGAGAAAAAGCATAAAATAGCGTACTTTTATACAGAAGACGACAAAAAGAAAGTCCAAATTAACTTACTGAAAAAGTTAGACGCGACTCACCCGCGAGCACATAAGAGGCTCCATATATTTTTAACATATTTTTAATTTCAATTAAAATTATTAATACTGATGCTGGCTGAGCTTTGTCCAAACAAAACAATTCCCAGTAATGCGCCAATGCGGCTTTTTGCCGACGTCCTCAACGCATTTGTTATACTATTATGAGTAAATCCTTTTCCCAATGAGTTTTTTGCTGACGCGATAATTGTAAACAGCTGAGTTCGCCTGACTATAACTATATTCCCTTCCCTCCAAATGCATTATACATTCTTTCGGGGTCTTATTTGGGGCGTCGAAATCATTTAAGATTTTATTATATTCATCTTGTGTTGTCCTACGCTTAGCTATTAGATGGTTTCCGTGGTGAAGGTAAACGTACGCTCCATTTTTAGCTTGTCCGTGGAACGCACCAGCATCAACAAGAATCCCTTCGCATTCAGAGTGTGATAATCCCCTTGCACGAGCATTATGTTGATCGAGAATTCGAGTATATTCACCTTGTTTAAAATGTTGAATACGTTCATTCATTTTTTTACTCCTTTAATTTAAAGAAAATGAATCCCCATTTATCAAGATATTCAGTTCAAATAAAAATAATTAAAGCGAGACTTACTAGGGTCAAATCTTTATTCTTGAAATATATTGCATTCTTTAAAATAAATCCTTCAAGCTAGTATTATTAAATCTTCTCACTCAACCTTTTTTTCCTACACTAACAGTCCCACAATCAAGGTCTTTTATGAAAAGTTACCGAATTATTGAGCTAGTACACCTGTCTCTATTTACTTTAATTCAATATCCATCCAAATATTATTCCATCTGCTTCAAAAGGGAAAATATTAAGTTCATAAGAGGCTTCAACTAAATTATCTTCAACTTGACGATACTTTTTCTCTGTAGAAACATTTAACAATGAAGGATTAACACCTGCTTTTTTTAAGCTATTCAACCATCTAGAATCGATAGGGATTATATGTTGAAATTCTAAACCCATCCCATTTTCTGGATCCCACAACATCATCAAACGGGCTATTTTAGGACCAATCCCGCATCCGGATAAATTTCTTAAAATAATATCTATTAATTCTAACTCATATAAACGAATATAGAGGGAATAACTTTGATTAGCTTTATGGCTTAAAATCATATTAATTTCTTCAGCTATTAACCTAAAGTCTCTATTCCACGCATTACAAATTTGTTGGGCTTTATTATCCGCAAATCTTATTTTTAAATGATGTAAGGTATTTTTAACGAGATCTAATGGTGGTTTCTTCTTTGGATAAATTCCACTTATTTTTTGCCAACTCTTATCTTGAAAAACTTGAGTCCAAAATAACTTACTAATTTTTTGTTGACTTGTAATCATTGAAAAACAATAACGTTTCCACACATTATTATAATCTATGTTAGATGTATCTCTTCTTACCTTTCTTATTTTACGATTTTCCTTTATAAACCTTAAATAAGGCTTAATTATTGATATTGCAGCTTTTTTAATCATTTTTCCCAACCTCAATAAATATTAGTTTAGTTCAATATAATCAATTTTTTACTAAGCTACTATCCTAAAATCTCCATCCACTGTTCGACTGAAGCTGAAGAATTTGCGTTTTTCATCCTTCTAGAAATACGATCTAAGACTATACTTATTTGTTTCCGATCAATACTATTTTTGCGACCAAGATATTCATCTACATAAACAGACTGACCTGATTTATCTTTAATTGGAGACTTTACTAAATCCTTTGCACTTTCAAAAAAATGTTGAAGCATTTTTTTAATATTTTTTTCGCCTGAATATGCCTTAAAAGCCTCAATCGCAAGAGATTCAATATGATAGCCTGTTAATTGTTTGCTTTTTGGTAAATATGAAATAATTGCTTTAACTATCTTAATGGTTGGAATCATTTTATCACTATTTTTTTTATTAGTTTCAGTTAACTTACTAGTAAAATTTCTTGGTTTTATTTTAGACCATTTATCTCCACTTGAATTCGATATTTTAAATTCATCACCACTTCTTACGGCAGGAAGTAATTGAATTATCTTTCCGTCTGCAAAACGAACAGTTATTGCTATTTTGCCAATCTCAATATTACTTTCCGGAAAACGTTCTTTTAGCATATCGCTAAAATATTTTAATACCTCATTAGGAGTTTTATTAATCAATTCAGAATTATTTAATAATACAAGTGAATCGATATCACTTAATCCATCAACATACGTATGTTTTTGGTAAGAACCACCAAAAACAATATTACAAGTTCCATCAATTTCTTTTTGGATTGCCTTTACTATAGTATCGATATGAGATTTTATTGCATTAGTATCTCTATTATTATAATTAGCTAATAATTTATTGATTTCTGCTGAAACCTTAGCTTCAAACGCTTCATCAGTAGTTTCCTTTTCAGTTTCTCTAATCTTTCTTTGCATGTCTTCAATATCTTTATCTTTAAGAAATCCACCACCTGTTCCACTCATTATAATTCCCCCTCTATTTTTGTCTTTAAAGCTTGATAAGCTCTTTCGATAGGATTACTATTTAATTCGAATACTTCAAAATTTCCACCAGTCGAAATATATTTTTTCATCTGCATTTGTAAGGATTTCAATGAATTAATATTATCTACATAATACTGAGATATTAATCTATCTGTTTTATATTCAAGGTATTGCTTAAGAACAGCATAATTATTTTGATAAATTGTCATGCCCTTAAAATATGAAAAACGAATCCACGTTAGACTATCGAATATATCGGCACCTGAAATAAAATACAATGGAGCTGAGATTGGGTCTAAACTACCGAAAATATGGATTGGCTTATTAATATCAGCTTTATCCATAGCATTTCGTAATTTTGCAATATTATTCATTCTATCTAAAACCGAATTCCCAATTTCCTTTTCAGTAAAACCAATTATATCAAAATCCCTCAGAGAATCCATTTCCTTGATAACTGAATCGATTTCAATAATTCCTAGCTCCTTATTTTCTGGTTTTAACAAGATATCGCTTAAAAAATAGGATTCCCCCTTGAAAAAATTCTTAGCTGAACTTATTTGTTTATCTATATTCATTCCCTTTTTATTGTAATCATAGCAAATAGCTATTGTTGGAATATTATGAGGCCAGAAATTTAATACTTCACTATATAATTTAATATTCCATTTTTTTGGCTTATCTTTTAAGTAATAAACTTCGAAAATATCAAAATCTTTTGAACATTCATATCCTCCGCTATCTAAAAATATCGCATTTGGGTAAATTGTATTTTTTATTGATCTTTTATAATAGATATCATAGGCACTGATTAGAATTGGGCCAACAATAAACTCTTCCATAAATTTTAAGATTCTTTGAATATATGGATCTGCTCTACTAGAAAATGCTGGAACTAGTAATGGAGTAGTAATAGTTTCGCTAGAAGTTTTAATAAATCGAACCTTAGCTAACATTAAAATTACTCCTATCTTTACATGAAGGACATTCTCCACATGGTCCATTGATTCCAATTTCGCAACTATAGGTTAATTCTACCGGGATTTTCTGCAATTTACAGTAATCATAAATCATTTTTTTGTTCCACTTTAAAAAAGGAGCTTCAAATCTAATTTGACCATTAGAATAACCATTTAAAATATTTTTTATATCATTACTAAAGTTTTCCGTACAATCATAATAAGATGTTCCGGAATGAATTCCTAATGAAATAATACCTACATGTTTTGGATAGAACATTAAAGCAAGTAAAACAAATATTGCATTACGTCCTTTAATTTCTACTTTTTTACAGTATTCAGGACCATTAACTCGAATAGTATTTAGATGTATATTATAATAAGAGCAAATTTTCTTTGCGCTAGATTCCTCCATCTTTACCGGGAGTTGTTCGTAATCAATAAAAACAGCACTCGTACAAAAACCATTTTTTAAATAATATTGAACGCATGCAGTAGAATCTATTCCTCCACTAAGTAATACAATTACAGAAGTATTTTTAGTTATTTTACACTTTTTCATTTTTATTTAAATAACCTATTTAATTTCTATTTTGTTGTTTCAAATAAGTTAAAGTTGCAATTATTTCTTTATTTTGCATTTGAATACAACCGAAATACACAAAAATTATTGCAATAATGTTTAGAATTAAAATAGTTAAATAAAATAAATACACATTTGGAAATCTAATAATCCAAAAGAAATTTGTCATCTTTTTATATTTCTCAGATAACTCTTTTATTTTTCCAATATAATGAGCATTAAGATCGTATATTCCTGGATTCTGGGGTATATTTTTTTCTTTAAAAACCTCTTTTAGTTTTTCGTCATTATGAAAAAACTTCTGTAAATTATTCCCCCGAAATATATATCGCCGTTGAATCATTTTAAATTGTACTTCTAAAAAACAAAATAATATTGGTACAAAAAGAGCTAAGATAAGGAGCAACATAGAATTTGAGAGAATTCCCCACCCAATAACCGCAATCCATAATGAAATTGTCCAACCTTTTATTTTAAACAATATATCATCATATCGACCAATGATTGAACTCAATATATCAATTTCCTTTTCTAGCAATTCAATTTTAAATTTAAACAGCTCGTCCTCATTCGTTAAAATATTCACTATCTATTCCTTTTTTATTTTAAAAAATGAATAATAATTTGAAACATCTTTATTTACTATATACTACATTTATTTTAAAAACCCTTCTTTTCTCACACAATATTTTAAAAAATAAAAAGCCCTTTAGCAATATGCCAAAGGGCTGGAATTAACAAACTCCCCCCATTCTTATAAATAAAATATTTTTTACTAAGTCTTTATACAAACTTTCGTATAAATACATAATATTATTTATTTTATAGTCTTCTTAGATGTAAACAATCATTTTCTATTTATTCTTCTACGAGAAAGTTTTTTCAAAATATTATTAATCAAACATATTTCTTTTTTGGTAAATCCAAAATTATTTTGTAAGATAATATTATTTGTATAATTAAGAATTTCATTTATTTGTATGTTTTTTCTTAACATCAAATCTATTTCATATAATAAATCAGCATTTTTTTCACTATATGGGAGTAATATTTTCTCTACTTCACTTGGCATAATTTCTAAAACTCCACCTCCATAACTCCTTCCTGATATTTCAGAATAAGCAAATGAAAGAGAATTGTAAAAACTTGCAACAAACGCTTTTTCGTTTATATTTGTTTTGCTATGTATTTTAACTCTATGTAAAGTATCTGTTGAATATGCCTGAGCTTGATTAACTATAAGTTTTGGATATAAATGATTACGTCTAATAAAAAATGCATCTGATATCCAAATAGAAGGTACTATTTGCCACTCATTCCTAATACGACACTTATAACCTTTATTAATACCTTTTTGTTCACCCAGTTTAATATATTTTAAAGGATCACTATAATTTTCTAATTCTTTAACCGAAGGAAAAATTAAAAAATAAGATCTAATATTTTTTTTACTATTTTGTAACCAGTCATTATGAGTAAAAATTGCACCTTTAACTTGTACACTTCGCCCAGCTAATGGCATCGCATATTTTTCTAATTTATATTTTTTAACAATTGGTGATGGTACAGTAAAAAATTCATTCGATCCTGTCGTTATCCCTACTTGGACATCTGCAAAATCAGCTATTGTAGGAATTCTATGATTTGATGCTACTTCTTCTAAAAAATCAATTTCTTTTTGGTCTAAAAAATAAAAAGTCCATTTGTTAGACTGAAAATCAATTTTTTTAGTAATATTTTTGAGTTTCGATAATCTTAATTCTTTTAATTTCTCTGCATTTTCCAATTCTAAATGTTCTATTAAATGAGAATCTATATGATTTTTTTCACATAACAATAAAATGACTTCCTGTTGTATGTAAGGAAAGACAAGTTTTTCAAATGAAATAATTGTTATTTTATTAAAAAAATAAGACAAATAATTTCGTAAAGTTTTTGCATAAGAAACTTGCAATATTTCAGCAGGTAAGACAAAACCTATTTTACCAATTTCTTTAAGCAAAATTGAAGAACCAACAACAAACGAAACCCATGAATTTGTCAATTTTGAATATTTAAGATTTACATGCTGAAATATTTTCTCAGCTTCAATTTGTTGTGATCTATTAAAGTATTGATATCTTATATATGGTGGGTTACCTATAATTAAATCATATTTTTTCTTTGTTTTATTGCAAAAAATATGAAAATCAGTATTAATAACAATTTTTTTTCTAAGTTCTATTTTAGATGCTTTTCTAGCTTCATTTTCATCTAGCTCGATTGCTGTAATTGAATTGTATTTATAGTTATTTTCTCGAATTTTCTTCAAAAAAATACCATCGCCACAACTAGGCTCTAAAATGTCAAGTTTATTATTTTCGCTCATTCCCCACTTTAGAATAAAATCCGCTATTATATCTGGTGTATAAAAACCGCCTCTTAATTTTTGCCTTGTTTCATTTTTTATTAGCTTCATATATTTTCCCAATCTGCGGAATTAAAGCATTTTCATTCCCAAAATTATAAAGTTCTTTGAGATTTAAATCGAGTTCTTTTTTTAATAAACTAAATTCTTTAATATGCTTGATTAATTCTCTCTTATCTTTTTGTTTTTTTTCAATACTTGTTCCTTGTTTAATTAAATCTCTTTGTATTTGCGAAATCCTATCGTGTAAATTTCTTTCAAATTTATTATTAAAATCAATCTTTCTTATAGGTAATTTTTTTAACACTTTAGTTCCTCTTGCAATATATCCATCTCTAAAAACCTCCCCCAACAAAGAACTAAACCACTCAATGTATTTAGAATTTAAAATTGCTTGTATGTAATATATAGAATATTCTAGATTTTTTGGAATTGCAACAATGCAGTACCCTGCTGTCCCTCCGGAAGATATTAACGTTCCATAAAAATCTATTGCGTATTTGTTCCCCTTTGACAGAACACCAACAATAATTTTCTGCGGTAAAACACATTTATCAAGACTTTGATGCCTACCAAAGCGATACCATTCTTTATCGGTGTTTGGAATAGGTTTTATGTCTCTTCTGCCCAGTATATCTTTAAAATGTAAAAAATATTTGCAGGCAAAAGGATATTTATCTTCTAGCTCATTTTGATAGATAAATTCAATTCCACTTTTTACTTTTTTATAGGGAAAAATTACTAAAGAATTTGGCTTGAATTGACTATAAGTATTAAGATTATTTTTGTCTTTTACAGTTTTAAAATAAGGCATTGTAATTTCTTTTTCTATTTTCCAATTTATTTTATCTTTTGAAAAATATATATATTTATCGTCCTCTTCTTGCTTATCAATTATATATACATAATTATTACTTGTTTGGATACCATTAAAAATATTATTTTCCCCAACCAGTTTTTCCAAAATGACACTCTGCTTATTAATCTTTTGATAAATTCCTTCTAAATGTGGAGGAACTAAAATCCATACATCATCATTAAGTTCAGAAATTTCAATATTTCCTGTATTACGACTTTCTAATCTTCTCATTTTCCAATCAGATAAGCTTTTTATTTCATTATATTTAAAACTACTATTTCTCTTCCGAGAAAGTATTAGCAAACAAGTATAAGTAGTTTTGCTTTTAAATATTTGGTTAGCTCCAAATGAAAATAAAGAATTTAAACTCTTTTCTTTTTTTAGTAATTCCCTTAATCTCAAACCAGCTCCAACTTTTAAAAATTTATTTGGTACAATAAAACCAAGAAATCCATTTCTACTTAATAGTGAAAAACCCTTTTCAATAAAAAGAAAATATTTATCAAATTGTTTATAAGCAGATTTATATTTTATTTTATAAAGTGGGACTTCAAGAGGAGTTATGCCTTTCATATCTTCTGATTTCATATATGGAGGGTTCCCAATGATTATATTAAACTTTTTATTATTAAAATCAAAAGGATTAATGATGTATCTCTTCTTCTTTTCCTTAATATCCCCAGATTCTAATAAAGAATTGCCGTAAAAAATATTATTTGATAAATCAGGTAAAATTGGAATATTAGTATCCACTGAAAATTTATCTTCATTTTCTAATAATTTGAGCAATAATCCAAATTTTGTAACTTCTACTGCATTATAATCTTTATCAACGCCATAAATACAATTTAATAAAATTCTTTTTTTTGTATTATATTTTAATCTATATGATTGTACCTTTGTTTGAATAAGCTCAGAAACCTTATTTCTCAAATAAAAATCTACTAACCCATCGTTTAATAATTGAAAAGCTTGTAATAAAAAAGATCCTGACCCACATGCAATATCAGCAACTTTTATTTTTAGAATTTCTGTATCATTTTTATTCTTACAATAGTTAAAAAGAGTTTCTCTCAGAATGTCATTAATAATAAAAGTTGGGGTTGTTATTATATCTTTATCCACATAGTCTAATTTCTTTTCAAGGTAAATATTATTGTTTTTTATTACCAACTTATCTGAAAGAAATATTTCATAAATATTTCCAATAATATCAGAAGAAAATACCGAAAAAGAATAAGGACTTTCGGGATAATAGAGTTGTCTTATAATTATCCAAAAAATTGAACTAATATTTTTTACAATTTGCCCCGATAAAAATTGATCGAATAAACCTGAATTATATTTTGTGTCTGCTTCAACAAACTTTCTAATTAATGCTTTAAAATCTTTTTCATTAGCAAATTTTAATAATGTTTGATAATTCTCTAGATTTCTATCTTCACATACTCGTAAAAAAATAATTCTATTAAGATAGCTCTGAACATAATCATTTAGTAAATTATTATTTATACTGGGCTGATGTTTGTGTATATCCGTACCCAACATTATTCTCCAGTTATTAATCTGCTTTAAAAACAAATCATCTACGCTATATCGAGTTATTCTGTCTTCAATTTCTTTCCATTGATTATCAAATTCTCCTGAATACACAGAATTTTTACTCAGTAAGCAGGTTATCTCATTAAATTTCTTTTCATATTCAGAAAAATGATACTTTTTAATAAATGCTTTATCAAATTTATCATTTTTATCAACTTTTATTGAGCAATCATAGATTATTAAATATTCAAAATTTGATAGCACAGATATTTTTAATTTTGCAGTAAATCCATATCTTCTGATTTGCTTCGCTGTTTCATTATTATTTTCTATATTAACACAAGGTCTTTTAGCTTCTAGGAAATATTTTCTTTCATTAAAAAATCTAAAAGTATAATCTGGTTTTTTATAATAAACCATTTCTTCACTTGGAGAAACCGACTCTTCTAAAATTACTTCTCGTTCACTAGTTGTTTTTCCTGCTTTATTATTTATATCCCAACCTAATAAATTAAAAAGTGGATCTAAAAATTCATTACGTAGCATTGTCTCATTATATTTTTTTGACAAATAATAAGATCTATTTTTCCTATACTTGTTTATAAGATCATTTATGTTCATTAGATATAGTTAAAATCCTTATACTAAAATTATATTATCATCTTATATTATATATGATATTAGTATTTATTAAAATATAAAAATATTTTAATAATATATTATTTATTTAATTTAAAATATTTTTCTATAATTATTTAATATAAATTCATTATTTTTCATTTTTACAAACAAACCTCATCCTCAATCTTATTAATTTCATCCTGATTAATACAAATATACCTTTTAGTCACAATGCTACTCCGGTGGCCTAATTTTTCAGAGATCTGTTCAATCGTAATACCTTTTTTCCTTGCCTGATAGCCCCAGGTCTTTCTTAGTGTATGCGTACCTATTCTTTCACTCTCCAGGCCTACTTCTTTACACCAATTCTTGATCATCTGCCATACTCTGATACGATCCAGTTTTCGATTAGATCTATAAGAGGTAAATAAATAATTATCTGAATCAGTAACTGATGCTTTCTTAAAATAATACTCTAAGGCTTCTTTTACTGCCTTATTGATCTTGATCTTTTTTTCCTTCTTGGTCTTCTGTTCTCTTATATGAATATAATCAACGATTTCGCCCTTTTTATCTAATACATCTTTTATTTTCAGAGAAAGAAGATCATTAATGCGCAAGGCAAAATTAATTCCCATAGTAAATAGCAGATAATTCCGGGGATTAGACTGTTCTTTTAAGATCCTTTTAATAGCCAGTATCTTCTGAATGTCTCTGATTGGTTCTACGGTATTCATTTTATCATCTCCTAATATTATACTATTTATTATATAATACCATATATGTTATGTTATTTCAAGTTATTATTAGAAGATCTTCTATTAATTATTCTATAATACTTAAATTATAATGCTTTTAGAAGATATAAACATATTTATTTTTACTATACACAAGAACTATTATGTTATATTAATATAAAAATACAATTAAAACTTTACTCTTTTTTAGTGCTATTTTTCATTAATAATAATAATTTTTTCATTAGATATAATGCTTAATTTTTAATTTATCTACATTTATTCTTGATAATTATCCTTACTTGATAATCTTTGTATAAGCCTTGAGAGCCAACAGTGATTTTCTAAGGCTATTGTTTCCCATTTGAGCAATTAAAAGTTCCGGATTTTTAATAAGGACATCAACCCTCTTATCATGTTCCTTACAGCTTCTGTAAGACAGATTGTGACATGTTCTGCAACCGAAGTACTTTCCCAAAGGCGGTAAATATATTTTTCCTACTCTCTTTCCGCAAAACTTACCGTTTACCATTAAAGGGCAACGAAACCAGTATCTTACCCCTCCATAGTTACAGGGAGTCGTAACTATCTGAATCTTATAATCATACTCCTTCTTCTCTTTTGTAAAGTAATCGGTTTGAGTATAGAAAAGTCTAAGATAATTTTTATCTGTATTTCTTTCGTCAATAGATACCTGGATTCCAATACTATCCGTCACTTCACCAAGACTATTTTTCCATTGTATGCCTCCGCTTTTAAATCCGCAAAAGTAATCATACTGAGAGAGCCATTTAATGCTAATTGACATACACTCTTCTACTGTCTTTCTATCAGACCAGGACCATCTTCCCATTTTGCCCCTCCTTCCAATATTTTTTTAATTAAATTTTTTCCTAAATCATTAAGAAGAATTGTCGATTTTTAGCATGTTATTATTGAAAAACAGAATATATAAAGGTTTTAGCTAACTGCTTTGAATTGATAAAAATGAACTATTATAACTATATCTATAAAAACCAAGCCATTTTCATTTCATTTTCTTTTATAAAATAACGATTTTATTCTTAACTAAATTAATTATTCTATCCATGTTTATGTTTTGTTTTTTCGGTAATTTCCTTGAGGTTTTTACCGCCTTTCCACCAATGGTATTCGGGATCTGTATTAAACGGAACGATCAAGTCTCCTTCTGGTGAAATAAAGGGAGCTGGTTTTAAGTTGTGAGTATCTTCCCTTTTATCCTCTTGTGCAGGGCTTGCCTTATTGCCCAATTCTTCTGATATATCCTGTAAATCATTAATACTATTGGCTTCTATATTCAATGGATTGGGCAAGTTATATTTTCCTCTTCTTGCCTTATTGCCTAATTCGCTATCAGTTTTCTCATTTTTTTCAGAATAATTAGGCAATGGGGCATCATTGGGTAAATTTCCCTTGCCTAATTGCAACCCTAATGATATTAAGCAATTAGACCACGAAAAAAGTGAATTGGGCAATAAGGTAAGGGTAGAAGAAAAAGTATATCGGCTTCCTGCTCCTTTAATGCCATTCCATTCGATTAATCCCAAACTTTCAAATCTTTTCAAGTAATTTCTTACTGTCTTATAGGATAAATCTTCTTCCATTTTTTCATACAATTGTTTGGGTGAAAACTCATTACTAGCAAAATCTTCCTCGATTACTTTCAATGCCTGTTCTTGCTTTGGGGAAAGTTCTTTTAAGCTTTGCATCAATACCTTATCCGCAAGAGGAAGAATAGCTTTTAAATCTTCTATAGTGGCTATTATTTTATTATCTTTCTTTTCTCTCTGATATTGGTACAACAACGCATGTGATTTAATCAGTGATAAAAATCTTTTAAAATCTCTTCTTACTCTTATTTTTTTCTTAGGAAATATCTTTACCAGTTCTCTGGCATATGGAATATCAACTTCAAAAGGCTTAAGCAAATTTTGAATACATCTCCATATCCGCGAATCTTTTTCTAACCGTTGTTTATCAAACATTTGTGCTTCCGCCATGAGAACCAGCTCGGTTTGTTTTTCAGATTCATCCATATATAAATCAAATACGCGAGTTTGATTTTCATCATGAACCTGCTCCTGGGTGGTTGTTTCCACATAGACCATGCCTTTGGCCGGTATCCTTTTTTCAGTGGTTTCAAAATCATTGGTAGAATCATTCTTGATCGGAAGAAAGATAGAAATCTCCCCTTCGGAAATAACTGTGCGGATGGAATAATCTGCCTGTTCTGCCCCATGACCTTCCTGAATGAACAATATTTTATGAGACAGGTCTAACTTGGAATGGACTAAGGCTTTAGCGGTAATAAAGCTGAATTGCAAAATATCTTCTTTAGGGAAAAGATTAAGAACTGATTGAACCAAGGTACTCTTCCCACTGGCACTCGCCCCCTTTACAATACAGGAAATAGAGTTATCGGATAACCGGGAAGTGAAACTAAAATAGAGCATCTTTTTGTTGATCTCTTCCCCCACATAACCAGAATCCTCGGTGAATTTTATCATCTGGATTAAAATATCAAAACTTTTAAGCAATTCTTCTGCTTGCCTTTGCTCTTCTCGGGTAAACTCTTCCCTATGAATTTCCGTATTATCCTCAGAATCATTTTTTAGATTGATACTGTCTCTTAATTTCTGGATAGGAATTTTAGTATGTTTGGCCATCTTTTGTAATATCTTCTCCTGTTCAATTTTTGAGCTGATGTGTCCTACTTCTTTCAGTATTAATTCAGTTGGTGTATCTTCCAAAAGATGCTGCTCAAAGGTTGATGGAGACCTATCCATAAGACTCTGAAATTCTTCCTTACCGTATGCTACCAGAAAATCATCCATTCCATTTTTATCCCTATTCTCCTTTGCGGGAAACCTTATGGATAAGGGAATAGCACCACGGTTGATCAGATTTACCGCTAATCTCAACTCGGCCTGCTTTACACCATGCTTATTAACAATGTCTGAATCAAAAGCAATAAAACATTTCCGATATTTTAGGTTTAAATTTTCTAATTGAGGAAGGAAGTCATTGTCCGAACTTTTAAAATTCCATACTCCCGGTAAGCCTATGGTCATAAACCCTTCCTTTATCGCCTTTGCCGTCTTCTTTTCTCCTTCTGTAAAAATAATAGAAATATCCGGATTATATTCTTTCGCCATTTCATTGACTTTTTTAGTAATATAAGGATAATTGGGGGATCCTTTGGGAGATAAATATTTAACGCCTTCAATGGGATATCTCAGTTTTAAGCGGAAATATCCTTCTTGCAAAGGGTAAGGAATAAAATAGCCTCCAATATCTAATATCAAGGTATTTTTAAATTTACTAAAACCAATTATTGTTTTTAGTTCTTTTTCAGTTTTCAAGGGTATTATCGGAAAATCTTTTTCGTCTATCCCAGATTTCTCCAAATCTTCTTCTATCCACTTATAAATGATATTTTCATCTCCTTTCTTATTTTATTTGGATATCAAACAACTCTGTGGGAAGAGCTGCTTCTCTGCAGAATTAACAATAAATTGTTCTTTTTCTTTAAGCTGTTTTTTTAATTCTTCCCTGGCAATAATCCTGGCCAATACTAAAAGACCAGCCCTAATTTGCTTTTCATGCTGATCTTTTCTTTTCATAATTTAAAAAGGTCTTCAAATTCACAATCTTTTAGCACTTTGAGAATTTTTTTGCGCATTTGAGGAGAAGGATTACGTTTACCGGTCACCATCTGAGACATATACCCACTGGTAGTACCCGCACGGAAGGCTAACCAATTCTGGGATATATTTCTCTGGGCTAAGATCTTGCGGATATTAGAAGTTCTTAATTTTACCTTCACTTAATCACTCCTTTCTTTAATATTTTTAAATATTAAAATAGTATATGCTATAATATTGTTTGATTCTTGCTATATTATTGCATATTAAAATAGAGAATGTCAAACAATATTGTAAAAAAGTGCTTGCTTTTTTATTGCAGTTGTGATATATTATAAAAAAGATATTCTTAATAAAGAAAAGGTGAGTAATATGGAAAAATATTTTGGTTCATTTTTAAAACAATTACGACTTGACCGGGGTATGAGTTTACGCGAGGTAGAAAAAATTACTAAAATTTCTAATCCTTATATATCCCAAATTGAAAGGGGTGAAAGAGGTATCCCTAATTTTAGCATTCTAAAAAGACTGGCTGAAGCTTATGGGGTTAAAGTAACTGATTTAATTGAAAATGCCGAAAAACCAGCAAGAAATGAAAAAGTTCATTCCAAGAATATAGCTCCAGATGTTAATTTTATTTCTCGGGGGTATGAAAAATTATCAGAAAGTAGAAAGCAAACATTAAAAGATTTTCTTCGGCACTTAGTAGAACAAGAAGAAAAAAAAGGGGGGTGAGTTAAGTATCTACGTACTTTTTCTGGGAAAGACCGGAAAATTATGCGATTAATACTCTTAAAGAATTAGGCATAAATAAGATTCCTGTTGATGAAAGAGAAATTGCTGATGCCTTAGGATATAGGATTGAAGAGATGGATAATCAAAAAATATCAAAGTCAAAAATTAAAGATATAGATGATACTTTAAACTATGCCCCTGCTCATCTCTTGAAACAGTACCGACTAATTTTCGTAAAAAAAGACATGCTTTGGACCAGAAAACGATGTTCTATCTTCCATGAGTTGGGACATGTTGTTATTCCCTGGCATGACAGTATAAGCTATTCCTGTTCGGAAAAAGACTTGAGTCCAGAGTGCAAAAAAATAATTGAAAGGCAGGCCTTTGATTGCGGTATGGAATTCATGATGCCGAGTAAGATATTTATTCCTTATTGCAACAGCCTGCCTATAGGAATTGAAGCGATTAAAGAAGTAGCGAACTATTTTGAGGCTTCTCTGGAATCAACGGCTATCCGCTATGTAAAATTAAATCAAAATATTTGTGCTATGGTAGTAATGGAACCGAAAGAAAATCAAAAAATAAACCTTAACCATTCCAAATCTTCACTGGAATATCAACTGGAACTTGCCTCCGATATTCCATTTAATTATCCGAACAAAGAAGAGGAAAAAACAGAACAAGCGGAATTAATTCTTAAAATTAATTATTTTATAAAATCTTCTCGATTTCCTAAGTATATCTATATAAAAACAGGAACAGAGATAGATTGGGATAACCCTATTTTTAAAGCATGGATTGAAGACGAATATATACAGACAGAAATACCAGCTTCACTTTTTGGTTCCTCTTCAAAAATGTATTATAATGCCGAATGTTTCCCGCTGGGTTCTTCTAATAAAATATTAATTTTGCTATGGTTACCAGATTATCAGCAAAAACTTAAATTTTAAAATGAGGTGATACCATGAATGTAGTCTTATACGCTAGAGTTTCTTCAGAAAAGCAAGCAGAGAAAGATTTATCGATTTCTTCACAATTAAAAGCAATGCGTAAATACGCCTATGCCCACAATTGGGAAATCTGCCAAGAATTTATCGATGAAGCCGAAAGCGCACGTACAGCAAATAGACCCTCTTTTCAAAATATGATCTCTATCGCTAAACAAAAACCTAAATTATTTGATGCTATCCTTGTTTGGAAACTCTCTCGTTTTGCCCGCAATAGGGAAGATTCTATCATATATAAAGCTCTTTTGAGAAGAAGAGGGATCTCGGTTATCTCCATCAATGAAAAACTAGATGACTCACCTTCAGGGAAAATGCTAGAAGGAATAATTGAAGTAATGGATGAATTTTACTCTGCAAATCTTGCTCAAGATACAATGAGAGGTTTAAAAGAAAACGCATCTAGAGGATTTCGGAATGGTGGAGTTCCACCTATGGGATATAAAACAAAAAAGGTGGTGATTGGTGCAAATAAAAAAAGTATTTTAGAGGTAGATGAAAATTTTTCTCCAATTATTAAACGAATTTTTAATATGTTTGTTAATGGTATGGGAGCAAAAGAAATTGTAAATAAATTGAACACAGAAAGCATTAAAACAAATAAAGATAAAGTTTGGAGTAAAAACGTTATTTATTATATTCTTAAAAATGAAGTATATACTGGAACTTTAGTATGGAATCGAAAAGCTAAAAATCAATATAAAGCAAATTCAGATGATACTCTTGAAGTAATACGCATTGAGAATAAATATCCTGCCATTATTGATAAAAAAACTTTTTTTGATACACAAAACCTTTTAAAAGAAAGAAGTCCAAAAATAACATCACCTAGAACAATTAGTAGCAAATATCTTCTGAGTGGATTACTTTTTTGCGGTAATTGTGGTTCTAGAATGGTTGGATGTGCCGCAAAATCTTCTCAACATTTTTATTATGCTTGTAATAACTATTGCAAGAAAGGGAAAAGTATTTGTAATGCAAAACTTCTTAACAAAAACAGAATAGAAACATTCATAATAAATAGAATTAAGGCAAATATTTTAACAAAGAAAAATTTAGAAGAATTAGTAAAACTTACCAATAAAGAGCTAATCCAGAATAAAACAGAATATAAGAAT